>ULUT01057195.1_pt1 | contig 11463 bp, 8 predicted proteins | sample 1958691 | NCBI WGS metagenome assembly ULUT01 (sample SAMEA4835766, study PRJEB28245) | human gut metagenome | biome: gut microbiome; material: fecal sample | place: Denmark | collected 2008 | reverse complement strand
CCGGCAGCATCCATCCTGCGCCGCCACCAGGAAAAGCCTTCCTTTTCCATTCTCTCCCAGTCATAAATGGGATTTCCCCATTTCTGTCCGTCATCCGAAAAGGCATCCGGCGGACAGCCCGCCACTACCGTAGGTCTTCCTTCCTGATCTAACAGAAACTCTTCCCTTTCTGCCCAGACATCTGCACTGTCAAGCGCCGCATAAAGAGGAATATCCCCTATGATACGGATCCCCTTTCCGTTTGCATATGCCTTCAGGTCTGTCCACGCCCTGAAAAACTCATATTGCAGGAAGCAGTAAAACTCGCAGTTTTCCTGTTCCTCCTTGCGGATCTTCTGTAGTGCCTTTTCCTTTCTCTGCTTCAGTGGTTCTTCCCATTCATACCACGGCTTTCCGTTCTCTCTGTTTTTTATGACCATATACAGGACATAATCATCCAGCCATTCTCTGTTTTCATCACAGAAAAAACGGTATTCCTTCTTTTCTGTATGAAAGCGGACAAACGCCTTCCGGAGGATCTGAAACCGGGTCTGATACAGATGTCCATAATCTACAGGTTTTTCTAACGTTCCAGCCTCTGCTTCAGATATCTTAAGGCTCCCAGTCTCCCCATCCGCACTGCCTACTTCTTCCTCTGTCAGCAGTCCCTGTCTTACCAGTTCATCCAGATCGATCAGATAGGGATTCCCGGCAAAGGCAGAAAAAGACTGATACGGACTGTCTCCATAGCCTGTCGGTCCAAGAGGCAGCACCTGCCAGTAGCTCTGTTTCATCTCTGCAAGAAGATCTACAAAATCATAAGCTTCCCTTCCGATGGTGCCGATCCCATGCGGAGAAGGCAGGCTGGTAATTGACAGCAGGATCCCGGCTCCCCTCTGCATACGGTCTTCCTGTCTTTGAGCTTTCTTCATACTGGTATTCTCCCTCCCGCATATTTAAATATCCGAATCCGTCATTACCTGTATTATACTATCTTTCTCTTCTTATGTCTTTTATTTTTTCGTATTTTTTCGCTTTCAGAAAATAAAAACAAAAAAACCTGGTATTTACCAGGTTTTTCAAGCAGGGGCAGTAGGAATCGAACCCACATCGACGGTTTTGGAGACCGCTGTTCTACCGTTGAACTATGCCCCTATTTCTGTGGTTCTCAAGACCACCGAAATTCATTATATCTAAAACACCCCTATCTGTCAACAGCTTTTGCAGTAGATTTTCTTTTGATAAATGCCGGACGTAAAAGTGTCTTACTGATAGACACATGATTCATCAGGGAATGCAATGCCATATAACCACATTTTCCAAGCTCTGCCCTTTCCTGACGGATCGTGGTAAGCGGCGGTGCTGTTACTGCTGACATTGGCAGATCATCGAAACCGATCACACTGATATCCTCCGGCACCCTCTTATGCAGCCTCTCACATTCCTTCAGCACACCATAAGCGAGCAGATCATTACCGCATACAATAGCTGTAGCTCCTCTTTCCACAAAGGCCGGCACAAAATCCTTGGCAGATTCTGCTACATAATAACCATTTGCTACCATCTCCGGATCTACTTTCAGTCCATGCGCTTCCATACTGTCATAAAAGGCCTCCTGTCTGCATTCCGTGATCATGGAATGCAGGGAACCGTTCAGGAAAGCGATCTTCTTATGTCCCAGCTCCTGCAGATGCAGGATTGCCGTATCTATTCCTTCAAAGCTGTCAGTTCCAAGATATGCTACATTTGGATTCTTCCAGACAAAGTTATCAAACAGTGCTGTTGCGATCCCAGTATCCTGCAGCTGCTCCATCCAGGGATCCTGCAGGGCGAAGCCTACCAGGAAAGCGCCTGAATACCCATTTTTGAGCATAAACGTATCATATTTTTCCTGTGCCTGGAATCCCGGTGTAACAGGAAGCACCTCCACGCGCCAGTTATCTCTGAATGCCGCCTGCCGGAAACCAAGCACTATATCATATCCAAAGTCACCGGCAGCTTCATATTTCATATTTTCTATGAACAGACAAAGCTTTCTGTGTTCTTCCTTTTTCATCCGCTTTGTCACATAACCCATCTCTACCGCTGTATCCAGAATTGTCTGCCGCAGTTCGATACTGACGTCTGTTGCTCCATTAAGCCCTTTTGACACTGTACTGATCGATACTCCAAGTCTGTCTGCTATTTCCTTAATTGTTGCCATTCTTCCTGCCTGCACACTCCTAATTCTGTAATCTGTCTTTCGTGTCAGCTTCAATCTGGGCGCTGAAGCTCTTCAGTTCTGCAGATGGTTCATAATTCTCTTCCGCATACAGTATTTCATGAAGCCTGACCACGTTATCTGCAAGAGACATGGGCACCACACAGGCTCCTACAGGAAGGGATGCTCCTGCCCGCATTCCCGCAAAAGGAAATCCATCACTGACAGTCACCTTGTAATCTCCTACTTTGCTCAGGACAGCAGCAATATCCTCCACGTCGATCGAGGTAACAACATGAGGCAGCACTGCATTCATGGCACTCATAAGCGTTCCCACAGAGGCACCCTTTGCCTTCTCCATCATGGCGATCAACACATCCCTCTGTCTTTTGGTACGTTCAAAATCATCACCCACATAACGGATCCTGCAGTATGCCGTTGCCTGCAGTCCATTCAGTGTCTGCAATCCCGGTTCTGTAACCGGTTCATAATCAACACCTGCTGTCGCTGTAAAGGTTTTCTGGTCTTCACTCGTTCCCGCCATGCTGATCTGATAATTGTTCAGATGGCTGATCTCATTTTCCTTCACATCGATCTCCACACCGCCAAGAGCATCTACTGCCTCCATCAGTCCTTCAAAACCAACGGTTATGTAATCTGTCACGTAGAGATCGGTATTCATATTGATCATGCCAAGAGCCATTTCCGGTCCCCCCTTAGCATAAGCAGCATTGCATTTATTGTAGGTATCATTGCCAAGATTCAGATAGGTATCTCTGTAGATAGAGATCAGACGCACATCATGTTTGTCCATATCGATAGAACAGAGCATAATGGTATCACTTCTGTTATTTCCTTTTCCGAGGTTCTCATCTCTGGCATCTACTCCAAAAAAAGCAATATTATAAACTCCTGTATATGTCTTCGTCTCTTCGCCTTCTCCGTTTTCCTCTTCCTGTATCTTCTCCTTTACTTCCTCATTGACAGCAATATGTTCTGTATCGATCCTGTCCTTCTTTACACCATTTTTTCCTGTCGTACGGAGAACTACATATAAAGCACCCGCTGCTGCGATCAGAACTATCAGTTCCAATATAAAAAGCGGTATATGTTTTATCCATTTTTTCTTATCCATTCCCTGCTCCTTTGTGAATTGTCGTAATTTTCGACAAACATACCTTACTATTTTATCACAGGAATCCGTAAATTTGAATAGAAAAGAATATTTTCTTAAAAAAATGTTACAAAGCTGTAATAATTACCTCAGATCAGATCCATAGCCTCACTCACACTGTCCACATAAATAATTTTGATCCCCTCTATATCTTTCAGACTTTCCCGGCATACCCCAGGTACAATGCAGCAGGTAAATCCCAGCTTTTTCGCTTCCTGTACACGCACCTTGATCATACTGACAGCCCGTACTTCACCGCTCAGTCCGATTTCTCCCATAGCTACGATGCTGCCATCCACTGCCCGGTTTTTAAAGCTGGAAACCACAGCCATGGCGATCCCAAGATCAATTGACGGTTCCATGATCTTGATTCCCCCGGCAATATTGACATAGGCATCACAGCTTCCAAGCTGCAGGCCAAGCCGTTTTTCCAGCACTGCCATCAGCAGATTCACTCTGTTAAAATCTGTCCCTGTGGTCTGCCGTCTCGGGATACCAAAATTACTGTGGCAGACAAGTGCCTGGATCTCTATCAGGATCGGTCTTGTTCCCTCCATGGCACAGGTTACAACCGACCCACTGGCGTCCTCCGGTCTTCCGCTGAGCATCATTCTTGACGGATTCGTAACCTCCTTAAGTCCATCCGATTCCATCTCAAACACACCGATCTCATTAGTCGAGCCAAACCGGTTCTTTACTCCACGCAGGATCCGGTAGGCGGCATGTCTGTCACCTTCAAAATAAAGAACAGTATCCACCATATGCTCAAGCACCCTTGGTCCTGCTACGGTTCCTTCCTTGGTTACATGTCCTACGATAAAAATAGAAATATTCAGTCCCTTTGCCAGCTTCAGCAGAATACCGGTGGCCTCCCTTACCTGGGAAACACTTCCCGGTGCGGCAGATACCTCAGCAATGGACATGGTCTGTATAGAATCGATGATAACGATCTGTGGGCGTTTTTTCTGAATGACATCTTCAATAGTATCCAGATCTGTCTCACAAAGCAGCTTCAGATGATCTGTAAATTCGCCAAGTCTCGCTGCCCTGAGTTTGATCTGCCGCAGGGATTCCTCCCCGGATACATACAGCACTTCTTTCCCTGCTGCTGCCAGCCTCTGGCAGACCTGCAAAAGCAATGTGGACTTTCCGATTCCAGGATCACCGCCTACCAGGATCAGAGATCCCTCCACGATACCGCCGCCAAGAACTCTGTCAAGCTCCCGAATTCCACAGCTTGTCCTCTCTTCCTCCGACAGTGAAATATCCGAAAGTGTCTCCGGCTCTGCCGCTGTATGTGGATTTCCCGTCTTTCTGCCACTGCCCTTACCAGTTCCTGTCACCACAGTCTCTTCTACAAAGGTGTTCCACTCCCGGCACCCCGGGCACTGCCCCATCCACTTTGCTGACTCATATCCACAGTTCTGACAGAAAAAAACTGTACCTTTTGCTTTTGCCATGCTTCCTGTTCCCTTTCTGAAAAAAACCTCCTGACCGGTAGGCCAGAAGGCTTTTACTTTATCTTGCTACAATGTCAACCTTAACTTCTCCTGCTCCTGCAAGCTCCACACTGAGATTCAGCTTGCCGCCCAGATTGGTCTTCATACCGCCAATACTCTGATCGTCCACATAGACTACATACTCGGTATCTTCCATCAGACCTACTGTGATCTGTGCATCCTCGTCTCCTTCCACCAGGAAGCTGACACCTTTTTCGGTTTCTCTGAAATTTAATACACTGGTTCCCGGTACGGACTCATATACAAATAAACCATTTCTTTCCAGCTTAGTCATTGTCTTAAATGTCTTAACCTTGTACTGATCACCATCATGCTCAAAATCCTCAACCTTCTGCTTGGTTTCAAGCCTGTGATTTCCAAAGCTTATGCTGCCATCCGCTTCTGTCCGGATCAGCTCTTTCACAACAGCCATCCTTATTTCCTCCATTGTATGCATTTGTATTAATTGTTGATAGCATTAGTATAATCTATTTTTTACTTAACGTCAAAAACAACTTTTCCTTTTCGATAACCTGCAGATACCGTATCCCCGGCCTTGATCCTTCCTGAAAGAAGCTCCTCCGCAAGTGCATCCTCCACTACCTGCTGCACGGCACGCTTTAACGGCCTTGCTCCCATCTTGTAGTCTGCATATTTCTCTACCAGGTGCTCCTTCAGCGCTCTTGATGCGCTCAGATGAATGGAAAGCTGCTTCTCGCATCTCGCAGAAAGCTCATGAAACAGCAGTGTGGTTATCTTTTCCATATCCACTCTGGTCAGCGGATGGAATACCATGATCTCATCAATCCTGTTGATAAACTCCGGTTTAAACAGTCTTCTGACTTCCTCCATGACCCCTTCCTTCATCCGGTCATAGTTCTGTTTTTCAGTTTCTGCCACTCCAAAGCCCAGATTCTTTGGCGCAATGATGCGCTGTGCCCCGGCATTTGAAGTCATGATCAGAACCGTATTCTTAAAGCTGACCTTCCTTCCCTTGGAATCGGTGATATGTCCATCATCGAGCACCTGGAGAAGCACATTAAATACATCAGGATGTGCCTTTTCGATCTCATCAAACAATACAACTGAATAGGGATTTTTGCGTATCTTCTCACTGAGCTGTCCTCCCTCTTCAAATCCCACATATCCAGGGGGCGATCCTATCATCTTGGATACAGAGTGACCTTCCATATACTCTGACATATCCACACGGATCAGGGCATTTTCCGATCCAAACATAGCCTCTGCCAGTGCCTTGCTGAGTTCTGTTTTTCCTACACCTGTAGGACCAAGGAACAGGAAGGATCCGATCGGTTTTTCCGGATCCTGCAGACCGACCCGTCCTCTCCGTATTGCTTTTGATACGGCGCTGACTGCTGCATCCTGTCCGATCACACGCTTGTGCAGGATGCTTTCCAGCTTCATCAGCCTTTCGCTCTCCGTTTCTGTCAGTTTTTTCACTGGGATCTTCGTCCATGCCGCCACAACTTCAGCTATATCATTCTCTGTTACCTTAAGCTCATCCTTTTCCTGTTTCTTCCTGTTTGCCTCACAGGCCTTCTCATATTTGTGGATCAGCTTTTCCTGCTCTGCCCTGCATATTCCTGCCTGATCAAACTCTCTTTTCTTCAGGAAGCCTTCCACTTTTCTGTCATATGCTGCAAGCTCCTCCTGCATTTTCTTCAGCTTTTCAGGAACGTGGGTTGCCTTCAGCCTGACTGCTGCTGAAGCCTCATCGATCAGATCAATCGCTTTATCCGGCAGATTTCTGTCATTGATATATCTCTCTGAAAGCTCTACCGCTGCTCTGACCGCCTCTTCTGTGATCACCACCTTGTGATGCTCCTCATATTTGTGGACGATCCCCTTGAGGATCCACTCTGCCTCCTGCACAGTAGGCTCCTCTACCATGACAGACTGAAATCTTCTCTCAAGTGCCGCATCCTTTTCCACGTATTTATGATACTCCGCCACTGTAGTTGCCCCGATCAGCTGCAATTCCCCTCTTGCCAGTGAAGGCTTTAAGATATTGGAAGCATCAATGGCTCCCTCTGCACCACCCGCACCGATAATAGTATGCATCTCATCCAGAAACAGGATAATATTTCCATCCTCCTGCACTTCATGGATCACTCTTTTCAGCCTTTCTTCAAACTCACCACGATACTTGGAGCCGGCTACCATTCCTGAAAGATCCATGGTAAGAAGCCGCTTGTTCTGCACAGTAAAAGGTACTTCCCCGGCCACAATACGCTGTGCCAGTCCTTCTACCACTGCTGTCTTGCCGACACCGGGTTCTCCGATCAGACAGGGGTTATTCTTGCTTCTTCTGCTCAGGATCTCGATCACACGCTGGATCTCCTGTTCTCTTCCGATCACAGGATCCAGCCTGCCATCTCTCGCCAGGGCAGTCAGATCCCTGCTATACTGCTCCAGTGTAGCAGCACTTTTTTTGTTCTTCTGTTTCATCGCCAGATCCTCTTTATATAATGCAGGATCCTCACCCATTGCTGCCAGTGTATCAATATACAGCTTCTGTATGGCTGCACCCATAGTCCGGAGAAGTCTTGTTGCCACACATTCACTCTCTTTGAGCAGTGACAGCAGGATATGCTCAGTTCCTGTCTTATCTGCTCGGAAACGGTCTGCCTGTCTGTCAGCCTCCTGTAAAATGGCCTCTGCCTTTGGCGAATATTGTTCTCTGTCCTTTGTAACAACAGCTGCATCCGGACTGATCAGTTCTTTGATCATGGTAAGAAGCTGCTCTTCCTCTACCCCGTTTTCAGTCAGAACCCTTGCCGCCACACCGGTTCCTTCCTTTAATAGTCCTGCCAGAATATGTTCTGTCCCCACATAGCCCGAATGGATCCTGGCAGCTGTTTTTTCTGCCAGCTTCAGCGCTTTCTGCGCCTTTTCTGTATAATTCGAACGCATCTTAAATTCCTCCATATTCCTCATAGATATCGTCGATCATGGCATGGATCTCATCTCTGCTGATGCCCCTGCAGCTTGCCTTGGCAAGGAGCTTATGCAGTTCTGTATCGATCTCCTCAAGTGCCATCAGCTTATCTGCGTTGACTGCGATCACTGCGCCTCTTCTTCTGTCCATCTGGACAAATCCCTCCTGACGCAGCACAGTATATGCCTTATTTACCGTATGCATGTTAATGCCAATCTCTTCTGCAAGCGCCCGCACAGAGGGAAGAGAATCCCCCTCTTTAAATCTGGCTGTAGCGATCCCATATACGATCTGATTCCGAAGCTGGATATAAATTGCTTCTGTACTGTTAAAATCAATTTCTATAATCATAGCTTATCCTGTCTTTATGAGTTACCCCTGAATCTTCTCTGCTGGATCTGTCACTGGCAGCTCCGCTTTAGCAACGTGCGCCGCGAGGCACACGGTAACAACAGGGAGGAATAGCACCGCTATTCCTCCCGTTTCTCTTTCGTAGTTTATTTACAGATCTTTGTCATCCATATTCAGGAATTCAAATTCAAATTCATCATCATCTACGAGAAAATTCTGTGCCTTTCTTGACGTTTTTTTCACAGGCTGCTTTTCCTCTGCCGCTGTCAGATCTGCTTCCTGTCTTGTTTTTTTCCGGACAGGTCTTTCCTCTTCTTCATAAAAATCTTCTCTTTCCCTTGTCCGTTTCCTCTTTACTGGAACCGGTTCTTCTTCATAATCCAGATCACGGCTCTGTTTTTTCTTCTTCCTGACAGGTGGCTCCGGCTCTTCTTCCTGGAGCTCATCCTCTTCATCCTCATAATCCTCGTAATAGTAGGCGTCCTTCAGCTTAAAGATCAGAATAGTCACTGCTGCGATCAGTATCACCATGATCACTGCCATAACAATGATAATAATCTTTTCTGTAGTTACCTGCTTCTGCAGTGTTTCATTGTCAGCTCCTGTCTGATTTACTACGTCAAGAAGGTTCGTTACTGACATCATGGTGCCATTTACATTATCATAAAGCCAGTAGGTTTCATCATTGTATACTACTTCATAATCATTGTGCTCCGGTTCTGCCGGGGTTTCTTCCTGGGATTCTTCAGTATCTGTTTCTTCAGGTATTTCTGTGTTTTCTCCATCTGCAGAAGCTTCTTCAGATCCGTCTGCATCTGCTGCATCTGCTGTATCAGTTCCATCTGTCTGTGAACCATCTGTATTTACTGCTCCATCAGAAGAAGCTCCCATGGTGATCAGGTCAGAACGAATATAGCCTTCCTTGGAGGAACCATTCTTGGTAAAACGGATCTGATACCATTTCTTTCCGGCGCTGTCTGTTGCTTCTCCAATCAGGGTAATGCTTTCCCCTTTGGAAAGGGATGCTACCGGATCATGCGAAGTGGATGCACCGGAACGTATCTTTGCACTTTCAACCGCAACCGTAGCCGCCTGTTCACCAATAGATGTAGGTACGGTATCTGCCGGCTTTTCTGTGGCAGCTGCTGTTGTTGCCGCAGGTGCTGCCTCTACCTTAATATCATCTGATGTCTCTACCAGATCGGAACGGATATAACCATAGGTGTTATTACCATTCGGCACCTTATACCACACGGTTCCCGAAGAATCCTTTACAGCTCCTACAATATCGATCGTCTTTCCCTTGACTGTGCTCCCTACCACTGAGCTGCTTGTGCTTGCTTCAGAACGGATCTTTGCAGTTTCCGCCACTACCTTTCCCGAAGCTGCCAGACTGGTAAATGTCTGTAGTGACACAACCATAATAAAAGCTGCCACACCAAGCATTCCTCTGATCCAGGTTTCTTTCTGAAATAAAGCTTTCATTGCCTTCACTTCTTTTCTCCTTATCTTTCTCTTATAAAGCGCCTCTCTCCAGTTTCTTCACGGAAGCCTTCACTACCTCCCTGAATACCGGATTTTCTCATCCTGCGGGCTTCTTCCTCAAGCTGCCTGTGATACAGCTGTTCACATTTACTGCATAATCTGCCGCTGCTGATATTAGCACCGCACATTTCACATCGTATATAACCACCGGCATTATTAATGATCTCAAACCGGTTATCCTTGATCATATCACGTATGGACTTATGGGTTACACCTGTGGCATCTGATATCTCAGCTACATTTGCTCCCTTATGCTCATCCAGATAATTACGTACCTTTCCATAATCGTCATATTCCTGATGTCCACATTCTTCACATTCATATTCACCAAGTCCCTTGTAAACAAGAACCCCACCACATTTTTCACAGTAGGACGGCCTGTGCAGCTCACCCATGCTGAATATCGCACGTCTCATATCCATCTTACGTCACCTTCTCCATTCCCACATGCTCAGGCTTCATCAATTGCCTTTCCAATATCATGACGCATATATTTGTTTTCAAAAGTAATCCATTCCGTCGCAGCATATGCATTTTTTCTGGCTTCCTTCAGGTCAGCCCCTTTTGCTGTTACACCAAGGACTCGTCCTCCGTTTGTCACAATCCCTTTTTCTGTTTTGGCTGTTCCTGCGTGGAAGCAGAAATAAGAATCCTGTCCTTCGAATTTCTCAAGACCCTGGATCACAAATCCTTTTTCATATTTGACCGGATATCCATCAGATGCAAGTACCACACAGACTGCTGCATTGTCCTCAAACTCCAGGTCAATCTGATCCAATGTGCCATCAATGCAGGCCTCCATCACTTCTATGATATCATTTTTCATTCTGGGAAGCACTACCTGTGCCTCCGGATCACCAAATCTGGCATTATATTCCAGAACCCTTGGTCCCTTCTCCGTCAGCATCAGTCCAAAAAAGATCACTCCTTTAAACTCTCTGCCCTCAGCCAGCATGGCATCCACAGTAGGCTGATAAATATATTTACGGCAGAAGCTGTCCACTTCTTCTGTATAAAAGGGACTGGGAGAAAAGGTTCCCATACCACCGGTATTTAATCCGGTATCTCCGTCTCCTGCTCTCTTGTGATCCTGTGCACTTGTCATGATCCGGATATTCTTTCCATCCACAAAGGAAAGCACCGATACCTCACGGCCTGTCATAAATTCTTCAATGACAAGTCTGTTTCCGGCACTTCCAAACTTCTTATCCTCCATGATCTCCTTAACGCCGGCCTTCGCCTCGTCAAGATCCTGGCAGATCAGAACTCCCTTTCCAAGAGCCAGTCCGTCTGCTTTCAGAACAATGGGAAAGTCTGCTGTTTCCAGATAGGCAAGTGCTGCCTTCGGATCATCAAAATTCTCATACGCTGCTGTAGGAATATTGTACTTTTTCATAAGATCCTTGGAAAATGCCTTGCTTCCTTCCAGGATCGCCGCATTTTTCCTGGGTCCGAAAGCCCGAAGACCTGCTTCCTCCAGTCTGTCTACCAGACCGCCTACCAGCGGATCATCCATTGCCACGATCGTCAGATCAATCTCTTTCTCTTTCGCAAATGCTACAATCTTATCAAACTCCATGGCTCCAATAGGAACACACTCAGCGATCATGCCGATACCGGCATTGCCCGGTGCACAATAGATCTTTCTTACTTTTCTGCTTTTGGAAACACTGTATGCGATCGCATGTTCTCTGCCACCGCCGCCAACGATCAAAACCTTCATATCCGCCTCCATGAAATCTATGTAATCGTATTC
>ULUT01005126.1_pt1 | contig 11606 bp, 19 predicted proteins | sample 1958691 | NCBI WGS metagenome assembly ULUT01 (sample SAMEA4835766, study PRJEB28245) | human gut metagenome | biome: gut microbiome; material: fecal sample | place: Denmark | collected 2008 | reverse complement strand
ATACTTTTGCACCTCCTTTTGGACAAATGGCCCTCATTCTCGGATGAGAGCAAGGATATGCTTGCAGACGCAAGCCATATTATTATACCGGAAGCACGGCAAAAGTCAAGATATTTTTGCGATTTTGGTACTTTTTTTGATTTACACTCTTAGTGCAAACGTGTGACGGGAAAACCGTACACGAAATTTAACTAAGTGAGGTATTTCAACTATGCGTATCAAAGTCTATGGCAAGGCACATCTGGAAGGTGTGGCTAAGAAGTCCGGCAATCCCTACAACTTCAATCAGGTACACTATCTGGGCAAGGCTCGTGGTGTCGAGGGTCAAGCTGCTCTGACGCTGGCTCTGGATAGCTTTGACTATCCCATTGAGCGTATCGAGGTCGGTCGTGAGTATGAGGTCGAGTTCGACAACCGCGGCTATGTGGTCGCGTTCGCTCCTGCGAAGTAAGGCTATGCCATCTTATCACCCATTCCCGCCTTTTCTCTCTCCTCACCATCCCCCATAGCGCAGCCGTCCGGGGCGTAGCCCCGGACTGTTGCAGGGGGGGCAGTATTACCCCCCTGCAACTTCTGAGAATTTGAGATTCTTTGACAAAAAAATGTCAATCATGGTGAGGTTCCTTTATGGCTGTTGCACGTTCGAGAAAATGGCTTATTACCATCAATAACCCATTGGAGCATGGGTTTGACCACGCCCGAATTAAGGCTGCCGTGCTGGATTTGCCCGGTATCGTCTATTGGTGTATGTGTGACGAACAGGGCGACGAGTGTGAAACGCTCCATACTCATGTTTTCTTTGTCTGCGAAAATCAGCTTTCCCATACACAGGTTGACGCACGTTTTCCCTCATTCCACCGTGATATAGCCCGTGGCAAGTCTGTTGAAAACCGCGCCTATGTTCTCAAGGACGGCGAGAAGTTCAACAAGCAGCCGGACGGCTCATACTCCTACAAGGACACTGGCGGTCATTTGCACGAGGGTATAAACTTCTCTGACACGTTCGAGGAAGGCGGTGAATTGCCCAACGAAAGGCAGGGCAAGAGCCGGGACGCTGATATTATCGTTGACATGATTAAGGCTGGTGCTTCCAACGAGGACATAGTGGACGCAGTAGCGTCTGCATACCGTGATCTTGAAAAAGTAGAGCGTGTCCGTTCCATGTATCGTGATGCACAGTTCAAGGACACGTGGCGCGAATTGGAAGTAACCTACATATTCGGCAAGACCGGCAGCGGCAAGACCCGTTCCGTCATGGACAAATACGGCTACTCCAACTGTTACCGTGTCACCGACTACAAGCACCCGTTTGATACCTATGACGGTCAAGATGTGATTATCTTCGAGGAATTTCGCGGCGGTCTCAAGCACGGCGATATGCTCAACTATCTGGACGGTTATCCGCTGTTGCTCCCCTGCCGCTACTTCAACCGGCAAGCCTGCTATACCAAGGTGTTCATTATCACCAACGTACCCCCGGACGCTCAATATACGTCCATTGATACGGAAACGCGCAAGGCGTTCTTTCGCCGTATTCATACGGTTCGTGTCTACGAGGACACAGGGCGCATTACCGACTATGCCGGTGTAGACGCTTATCTTCACCGTCACGATTGGGCAAGCAACGTGACTATTAGACTGTGAGGTTTTCTATGTCCGAGTATAATTCCTACCGTCTGCAAGACCTCAAGGACGGATTACAGACGATTTTAGACCAGTTGGAGGCAATGGGCTTTCCTTACCCTACCTGTGCCGATTTCAAGGTAACAGTTGTTTCCCGGAAAGGTCGTCCGGAGTTCTCTGTTTCTTTCTCGGTCATGCAGGTATAGCCTATGTTCAGACGCTTCAAATTTTGGCTTACCTGCCGCCGCTATTGCTGGTGTCACGGCTTTTGTCCCACCTGCCAGCATTTCGAGGTGTGCCGGGAAACGTACCTTTCGGAAGTAGCTTCACTTCCGTGGAAAATGCCTGCCGTGTAGCCCGGATAACCGCCCGCCCAAGGGCGGTTATCATAGGGCAGTTCATTGAATATGCACTTTCAAATTTTATCGTATCTCTATCGCCGTTTTCGGCGGTTTTGGTACAAGCTGAAACGTAAACGCTATATGACTATGAGATTTTTTGACCGCTTCAAATGGTGCGTTATTGGCGGCTTCGCCTATGCGCTGGGTCGTTTCCTTTTCGATTATCTGCAAGGCTTGATTTGAGCCTTATTTGTAACTTCTGCGGGGTGGTGTAACGGTAACATGCCGGTTTCGTTGTCCGGTGCTGCAAGTTCGATTCTTGCCCCCGCATCCAAAAAATCTAAAACAACGAGGTATATAACATGATTCAGTTCCTTATTACCGCCGCTTTCACGCTGGTGTTCCTGTTCGTTTTCATCCTGCTTGCTTCGGCTATGCTGTGGGTGATTATTAAGCTGCTGCGTTCGCTGTTTCCCGAACGCTTCAAGCCCAACAAGAAGCGTGAAAGGGACGAGGTGTAATACCCCGTCCCCGCATACTTCCGCTGGCTGTCCCTGTGGTGTTTTTATCGGCGGTAAAAAACTTAATCCCCCACCAGCGGCGAGGGATTAGAGCTTAGCGTCTGCGGCGTTTTGAACTCGTTATTGTTCCGCCGATTGCCACAATGATTATGCAAACGGTAATAATCAGGTCTTTCACATCGCTTATCGGATTGTTTAGCGTTAGTAGTTGTCGGAAAAAGTTCCCGAACATTGCAAATATTGCTTGAATGTCAGACAGGAGTTTTTCTATGGCTAATTCCCTTTCTATCATTTTCGGTGCAATAGTATTCTTCTTATTGGTGCTTATCGCTTCGCTGGCATGGCATTTCGGCGCATGGATTATCCAGCGGTTCGATAGCTGTCGTGCGAGGGATTGAGGTTCAATTTGTTCGGCTATTTAGTTCCCGTTCGATTTCATCAATGGTATCTTGTGCAGCATGGTAGTCGCGGCGCATATCTCGTTCTTCTTTGCGCTTGAGATAGTTAATTCCCTTGACTATCAAAACAACTGCAATCACAGCAACCGCTATACGTATCAGCATGGCTGCAACAATCCATATATTTACGATTAGACCGCCCATATTCTTCCTCCTTGAGGTGTTTTTATGAATTATACATGTAAAAAAGTGAATTGTAAAGCCATTATTACTGTTCTTCTTTTTGTTCTGTGTACGATGGTCTCCGTTAGCCGTGTCTTTGCGTATGATCGTGTATATGTCTACACGAGTGGTGATTTTTCTTTGTCTGGTACGTTTATTCCCGAGCTTTCTAACATCAAGCACACGTATATTCTAAATGTTTCGCCTCGTAATACTTCCTATTCTTCTGTTTTAATTGACTATGATAGTCTTGCTGATTTGGTGTTTTACTGTAATCAGCACGGCTTGTCTACTACACTTGCCTACAATTCTGCTATTGGTTCTTATCTTGCTTTTGTTCAAGATAAAGAGTTCAAAATTTCCGCATTAAAGACCGTTTCTATTTCCGGGTGTTTAGGTAATGCGGATGGCAATGTGTATGTTGCTAAAGCCAACTCCGCTGACACTTCTGACCTTGAATCCTCGGTTTCGGATATTGCCGACAATATGTCCATCATACGCCGTATGGTAGTTTCCATTTATAACACATTGGAACACTACATTCATTATTATTCGAACTTTAGCGTAAATCTTGCCGCCGTTCTGGAAAATCAGAATACCCTTATTTCGCGGCTTGAATCTTACTTTGACGGGCAAAACTCCGGCATTGTCTTTTGGACAAAACAGATTAACTATTCTGTCAGTCAGATTGTGAAAAAGGTTATTAGTGTAGACAACACTGTTTCTTCCTTTGTGGATACGCTTTCCACCCTTAAAACCTCTACTTCCAACATTGAGGAAGATGTAGATTCTATTGCACTCGGTATACCCCGCTTGGAACAGGGTTTAGAGCGTATCTATTCTCAATTTATTGACTTCTCGGCTGGTAAAACTGTCAGTGATATAATCTCTGCTATTCAGTCTATCCCCTCCTATGACGATACCGCTCTTTTGTCTGCTTTCCAGCCTGTTATCTCCCTGTTTGACGGTGGTGCGGAAGTTCAAACGAAGATTGGTTCTTCCGGCAATTATGGAGGACGGCTTGATTATGAAAAAGGCTCATTTTCTCTTGTCAGCCTTGACGTTTCGGATAATGCTCATGTCTTTTTCTTAGCAGGCAGTGTCTCTTACTATCGCGCCCAAGATCTGAGCTTTAATTCGTCGGAAATTCGTTGTAGTATGAGTATCTTGCCTAATTTATTGGGTCCTACTATGAAGATTGATTCCGACCACATAACTATTACCGTTGTTGACAGGTCGAGTAGTTCTGTTCGTGTTCCTGCCGGCACGTATGAACTCCGCTTCTTCGACCCCTCCGGCTCTCCCCTTGCTCTCAAGGCTGGTGATTTATTTTTACCCAGCGATAGAGTTGGTGTCTGGCAGTTACACCGTGCGTCCGGAGGTGTTGTTGATATAGCCAGTACTTCCGGTTTGCCGGACGGATACAGCTTTGCGGATCTGTTTACCCCTTGCGTTCGCCTTGAGGCAACTGTTTTGAAGTCGTCTCCCGCGTTATTCTCTTTGTGGCTCGACTATTTTTATATGGACGACCTACATTCTTCTTATTACCGCGTGGTTTCTCCCGATAAGGATACGGTTACTCTCCGTTATTCCGTGCTTCATCCTCTTTTGGCTTGGTACGCCCAACGCCAAGACGGTTTTCAGATATGGCTCGGTAATAAATTGGATAATCTCCCCGGCGGTTCGAGTGGTTCTGCCGACCTCTCTGCTGTCGTTGCCGGTATTGGTACTATCAATACCAGTGTAAACAGTCTGAATACCGACCTCGCCGCTAACCTCAATTCTCTTGTTGACAAGCTGCAAGTCGTTGTGGACAACTCCACTTCTAACGTGGAGAACGTCACCAACGTGGTCATTGAGGAAACGAACAACGCCTATAACGTGTTCTATGTGACCACGGACGATGGCGATAAAAAGCCTGTGGGCGAGGTCGCCGGTGATACGCTGTCTGCCTCCGGTAAGCTGCTGAACTTCCTGTACAAGCTATGCTTTGAAGGTGCACTTTCAAGAGTGGATGATAGCATTACAAATATGGACGGCTTTTACTTCGACAGCGGCGCAGGATTGGAGGGGAATATATGGGATTGATAGCTAACCTGCTTCTCGTCCTTACGGATATTGGCAAGTTCTTCTCGTTCTGCCGCAGCTTCTTTGACGCACTTCCGTTCGCCGTGAAAATGCTGATATACTTTGTGTTCGGCATTATTCTGCTGTTCGGTCTAATGCGTATCATTCTGAAAGTGGGTGGTTAAGTGATAGACCTTGTTCTTGCCACATTCAAGTGGCTGCCTACTCCGCTTTTCCTGCTGGTGTCTGCCATCCTCACTTTCTTTTTTATCTTTGTGGCGGTGTCTGTGATAATCGCTGTGTACAAGCTGATTCAATTTATCGTTCATGTGCTGGGCGGTATTCTGGGAAAGGTGGTGTCTCTCTTTGTCTGACCTGATGTCTGCTATTCGGATGTTCCTTTCTAATGCGTGGAAGTTCTTCCAGATTGACGTACCCGGCACAAATTTCTCTTTTGCCGTGCTGACTATTGGTCTGCTGCTGGTGCCCGTCAGCCTGTCTTTCCTGTCCCTTGCCCTCGGCTTTCCTGTGGGCAGTGTCGATAGTGCGTCTGCCGCCTTTGGGGCAAAGGGCAGCAAGAAATACAAGGTTTCCGCTGCCCGTAAAAATGATGTGAGGTAATTTCTATGGATTTTGAAAATACACTTTCAAACGCTGCCGATACCCCGGAACCCAGCGATACCGCCGCTCCTGCTGCCGGTGCTTCCGGTGCAGAGGTAATCACTTCTCCCGATACGGGCGGTGCTGCCGATACCCCGGAGACAGAAACCGGCTCTCCGGTCATTGTTATGCAGTCGGAGCCCTCTACGCCCTCTCCCGTCCGTGCTGTGTCTCTGGACGCTCCTACGCTGGAAACTGCCGGTCTTCCCGCCGTGGTACGTTCCGTGTTCGGAGACTATCACCAGCGTACCCAGACGGTTACGGAGACCGCCGCTGACGGTACTTCCGTCACCAGCACGGAGGCGGTCAACGGTCTTGCCGGTCTGGATTGGTACTGGCTTTCCGGTGTACTCATGTTCACCGTCGTTTTGTGGTCGTTCTTCCGTTTTCTGGGGGTGGTATTCAAACGATGAATGAAATGATTGATTTTTGCACTGCGATTCTCGGTGCCATCTGCGATTTCCTTATGGAGCCGCCTATTTTCTATCTTTTTAGTCTAATCTGCTTCGCCGTTATCATTGGTATCGTGCGTAGCTTGCTTAGAAATCACTAAGGAAAGGAGCGTTGCTAAACGTCTGAGGTTGCTGCCGTCACTGTCAGTTCTCTGCTGACCTCCATCGGTACTGTGTTCACTGCCGCCATCGGCTGGGTCGGTACTGTGGCTTCTACCATCGCGGGTGAGCCTATCCTGCTGATTGCCTGCGTAGGTATTCCCCTGTGTGGTCTGGGTGTTGGTTTGTTCAAGCGTCTGCTTTCTGCCCGCGCCTAACCCATTTGTTCCCTAAAATCTAATGAAAGGAATTGCATGACATGACTGAAATCATTGCCTCCATCACCAGTGTGTTTACCGCCGCCATCGGCTGGGTCGGTACTGTGGCTTCTACCATCGCTGCCCAGCCTATCCTGCTGCTGGCTTGTGTGGGTGTCCCCCTGTGTGGTCTGGGTGTCGGACTGTTCAAGCGTCTGCTTTCTGCCCGCGCCTAACGAAAAGCGGGGTGGCGTGCGTGCGCTCGCCGCACGCCGCCCCTTTTTCCTCTTTGAATCTACACTTTCAAAACAACGGTGCTTACTATGAAATTTTCATTTCCCAAACTTCCCCCGCTTCCCAAGCTCCCTAAACTGAAAAAGAAATCCCGTGCCAAGCCCGTGGCACTTTCCCTATACTTCGGTATTCCCGGTGCCGGCAAGTCTACCTATGCCGCTTATCTCGCCAAAAAGGACATGAAAAAGGGTCGTAAGGTCTGGTCTAACTTCGGTATCACCGGTGCGCTCAAGTGCGAAAAATCAGATTTCGGCAAGTACATGATGTGCGATGGACGCCTTATCATTGACGAAGCCGGTCTTGAATACGATAACCGTAAGATGTCCATGACCAACGATGAGATTTACTTTTTCAAATATCATCGTCATTACCAGCTTGACGTGGACTTTTTCAGCCAAGGTCTGGACGTAGATATTAAGATACGCAAGCTGGCACGTCATATCTATCTTATCAAGCCGTCCTTGCTCCCGTTCTTTATCAAGCGCAAGGAGATAGGTCGAAAGGTCGGTATCAATGACATGACGAAAGAAATCTGTGACGAATACTTTTTCGTTCCTTTTCTCACTGGCGGCACAAAGCTGATTTTCTGCCCGCCCCTCTGGAAGCTGTTTAATACGCTCTCCCGAAAACCTCTCCCGGAAAAGACTTGGGAAACATGGTAAAGCCCCCCGCCTATGGCTGGGGGCTTTTTCTTGTCCTCTGTGCCTTGACAGAAACAAGGGGTATACGAATATACCCCCTGTCTCTGCCCTCGCTGTTTTTACCCGCGGTAAAGACTAACCGCAAATCTCATACCCGTTGCGCCGCAGCCATGCCGCCGCTTGGTGCTCCTGCGCGAAAGTCCGGCTCTTGCGTTTCTGCCTGTCCCGCCCTTGCAGCGTCTGCCCGCTGGCTGCCTGTATCTGATACCGTACCTTTCCGTGCTTGGTGACCACGTTGTAATATACCGCCTGCCCCTGCTGGTTGATGCCTTTCATATCCTGCCCTTTCTCCCCCGTATAGCCGATAGGGTCAGCTTTGAATCTACACTTTCAAATTGCCTGTTCGTTCTCGTCTTTCAGCCACATCTTTACGCTGATGCTCTCACAGCCGGGGTGCGTGAATTGGTACGCCTCCACCCATTTTGCAATATCCCGCAGCGGCATAACTTGATGGTGCTGTGTTTTATTGTCGATACCGGGAAAGTAGCAGCGTATACTGCAATGGTACTCTTTCATTGCCATTAGTCCGCTACCTCCATTTTCTCCATACAGTCCCCGCAAATGATGTTGACTGCCTTTGTTGCCCGGACGCTGTTCTTGCAGCACGGACAAATATACTTTCTTGTGCTGCTGCGCTTCGGCGGCTCTGCGCTGCCGCCTGTGCTGCCGCTGTTTCCGGCTTTCCCTCCCGTGCTCGGCGGCGGGCACCAGCCCCCGCCTCGGTTCATCTGTATTTCTGTCCAGCCCTGCTCTATGATGTAGTCAATCAGTGATTCGCTTGGCTCTGTAATTGTCCACCCATACGCTGAATGGTGGGAGATAATCAGCCCCCGGCGTTCTGCTTCGTCTTTGAATCTCTTGTTGTGGTAGCTGCCGCCCCGGCTGCAATCCTGCACCCCATGCGCCAGATTGTACAGGTGTACAGCCTCATGCATGATGGTGGCGACCACGTTCTCTATCGGTCTTTCCAACGTCTCTGCACCTATGTTCAGTTCGTGCCGCTGTTCTCCCTTGCGCTGCCATATCTTGGCAACGGTGACGTGCCCATAGGCTCGTGGGGTAGACTGGATAGTGATAATTGGTTCTTCCAGCTCCCCGCCAAACCAGTCGGCATTAAGTGCCCGGAAGATCTTCTCCAAATATCCCGCCGTTCTGCTGGTCTTGATGGTGTCTTTCATGTGTACCCGTCCTTTCTCATAATATCCTGTGTGCGTAGCGTAGCTCGCTCGCGAGCTACGGTGCCCACACCGCCCACGAAATCTGTCTGACGGTCAAGACTGACCGTCCCCCGTGAGACGGTCACTCGCGGTAAAAAAATCGACACTCGGCGGCAGCGGGAAAACTGCCGCCGCTTCGGCATGGCGGCTGTTTTTCTGCAACAGAGAGTGGCTATTTTTTTACTGGTCTTGACAGTCAAGACAGTTCGTGGCACCGCCGCGCCAGCGGCACCCTGTTCCCCTCGTCCCGCCGCAGCGGAAAATGCCGCACTTGCAGCCATGCGAAAAGTGTGGTAAAATAGGCAAAACGAAACGCCAAGGGCTAAAACCCTCGGCGTTCGTTGCATTTATAGGACTTTTGAATATACACTTTCAAAAAAGGAGAATCGCCATGAAAAAGTACCGCCGTCTCGATTGGTCTGACCGTCTCCGCATTGAAGCACTGTATAACGCTGGCAATACCTGTAACCTTATTGCGAAACACCTTGGCTTTGCCCCCTCCACCATTTACCGTGAAATTAAACATGGCTTGTATGAGCACATGGGCGCGGAGTGCACCAAACGCCCCTACCATTATTCCGCGCAGATAGCACAGGATTATGCAGACTACCAGTCCACCGCTAAAGGCGTGGGGATAAAACTCGGTACACGGCATACCTACGCACAGGACGTCGCCGACAAGGTACGGCTTGGCGTGTCCATTGATACCATCGTAAACGTAAAAAAGCGCAAGGGCGAGTGGACGGTCAGCACTACGACCCTATACCGGTACATAGACCGTGGCTATATCCCCGGCGTATCAAATAAGCATCTCCCGGAAAAACCACACCGCAAGCAGCGTAAGCGCAGCACCGTTAAGCCAGCCCGCGCCCCGAAAGGTCTGCCCATTGACCGCCGCCCCCTGTTCATAGATGAAAGAAAAGCGTTCGGTCATTGGGAGTTTGATTCTGTCATTGGCAGAGCCAAGGGACAGCGGCAATCAATACTCACGTTGACCGAACGCAAGACCAGATTTGAAATTATCCTCCGTGTCAATGCGAAAACCAGCGCAGAGACGGTCAAGGCATTGAACAGGCTTATTAAGCGGTTTCCACATGGTACGTTCCAGACCATTACTGTTGATAATGGTTCAGAGTTCCAAGACTGCCACGGTATGGAGCATGACCCGCAGGGTACTAAGCGTCTGACGGTCTACTATGCTCACCCGTATAGCTCATGGGAGCGTGGCACCAATGAACGTAATAACCGTATCATTCGCCGCTATATCCCAAAAGGAAAGAGCATGGCTAAACTCACCCAGACTGACTGTGATAATATAGCTGCTGCCATCAATGCTATGCCCCGCAAAATTTTAGATTGGCATACCGCTCAAGAACTTTTTGAACAGGAAATCGCAAACCTCAAGATTCTGCCCTAAATATTTTTTTCAGAGATTTTTCGCAATGGACTTGACAATCTTCCCGATTTTGGTACTTTTGGGGCGGTGTGCGCCGGAAACGCCTGTGTGTCCGCCTGCAGCGCACAAATTTGAAAATTTTGTTTGCCATACGCCTTGCACGAAGCAAAACGGTGTGATAAAATTTACCTATATTGAATGAGGAGGCGCATTTTATGATCTCCATGGCCATGCTGCACGACGCACAGCGGGTGCTGAAGCCCGTCATCAATCGGACGCCGGTGATCCCCACCAAGGGGCTGGTGCCGGGGTGCGCGTTCTATCTGAAGGCGGACTGCCTGCAAAAAACCGGCGCGTTCAAGCTACGGGGCGCGTACTACAAGATCGCCACCCTCTCCGACGAGGAGAAGGAACGGGGCGTCATCGCCTGCTCCGCCGGCAATCACGCCCAGGGCGTGGCTTTCGCCGCCCGGGACATGGGCATCAAGGCCACCATCTGCATCCCGGAGGGCGCGCCCATCTCCAAGATCGAGGCCACCCGCAGCTACGGGGCCAACGTGGTACTGGTACCCGGCGTGTACGACGACGCCTATGCCGAGGCGGTGCGCCTGCGGGACGAGCAGGGACTGACGTTCATCCACCCCTTCAACGATTACAGCATTATGGCCGGACAGGGCACCATCGGCCTGGAGATCCTGGAGCAGCTGCCGGACGTGGATATGATCTTCGTGCCCATCGGCGGCGGCGGACTGATCGCGGGGCTGGCCTACGCGGTGAAGAACCTGAGGCCCCAGTGCCGCATTATCGGCGTACAGGCCGCCGGCGCGCCCAGCATGGCGGAGTCCCTGAAGGAGGGGAAGATCATCACCCTCAGCAGCGTGGATACGGTGGCCGACGGCATCAAGGTCAAGACTCCCGGTGATCTGACGTTCGATATGTGCCGGGAGTATGTAGACGAGGTGGTGACGGTCAGCGAGGGTGAGATCGCCAGCGCCATCCTGACGGTGTTGGAAAAGCAGAAGCTGGTGGCCGAGGGCGCAGGCGCCGTAGGTATCGCCGCCGCCATGTACCACAAGGTGAACACCGAGGGCAAAACGGTATGCGCTCTGCTGTCCGGCGGCAATGTGGACGTGACCATGCTGGAGCGCATTCTGACCCGGGGCCTTGCCAAGGAGGGGCGGACAGTGAACTTCTCCACGGTGCTGCCGGACCAGCCCCACGCGCTGGCGTCGTTCCTGGAGGTGGTGTCGTCCCTGGGCGCAAACGTGCTGGACGTGAACCACGAGCGCCGCAACACCAAGGCCGCCATCGGCTCCTGCGTGGTAAATCTGTCGCTGGAGACCCGGGACAAGGCCCACATCCAGGAGATCTTCGGCTCTCTGCGGCGAAAGGGCTATGTGGTAGAGGAGCAGTGAATA
>ULUT01054252.1_pt1 | contig 11619 bp, 8 predicted proteins | sample 1958691 | NCBI WGS metagenome assembly ULUT01 (sample SAMEA4835766, study PRJEB28245) | human gut metagenome | biome: gut microbiome; material: fecal sample | place: Denmark | collected 2008 | reverse complement strand
TAATATTAAACATTAAAAAACGTCGGGGTGTCCCGACGCTTTGAAAAGATAATCAATGGTTTTCCGTAGATTTTGCGACAATCAATAGTTGTCCGCGGATATTTCAAAATAACTTTGGGGATGATTGCACGTCGGGCAAACCTCGGGCGCGCACTCTCCGACGACGATATGTCCGCAGTTTCTGCATTCCCACACTTTCACCGTGGATTTTTTGAAAACTTCCGCCGTTTCGATATTTTTCAACAGCGCGCGATATCTTTCTTCGTGGTGTTTCTCGATCGCCGCGACAAGTCTGAATTTCGCCGCAAGTTCGTGGAAGCCTTCTTCTTCGGCTGTTTTTGCAAAGCCCGCATACATGTCCGTCCATTCGTAGTTTTCGCCCGCCGCCGCGGCAACAAGGTTTTCCGTTGTGTTTCCGATGCCGTTAAGTTCCTTGAACCAAAGTTTGGCGTGTTCTTTTTCGTTGTCGGCGGTTTTCAGAAACAGGGACGCGATTTGTTCATAGCCCTCTTTTTTCGCAACCGACGCAAAGTAAGTATACTTGTTTCTTGCCTGTGATTCGCCCGAAAAAGCCGTTTCGAGGTTCTTTTCGGTTTTTGTACCTGCATATTTGTTCATTTTTCTTCTCCTTATAAAATATTTTATATTATGGAAACGGCACGCTGTCGCGTGCGTTTGTTTAACGATTATGCGCGTTTTCTCTTAATGACGACCAACGTAACCACGATGATTGCCATAAGCGCTGCCGCGCCGCCCACGCCTGCGCCGATGCCGATTGCCAGCGTGTTTGTTTTCGCTTTGGGCGCGACGTAGTCTTCTGCAAAGATGAAGTAGCCGAGCTTATCGGTTTCAAACGTTACGGTACCGTCGCCGTTATCGACGTAGTTTACTTCCGTCCATTCGCCGTTGTTGTATCTGATGAGTTTCGCGCCGTTTGCGCTGACGTTCATCGTTACGGTTGCGGGGCTCATAAGTCTGGGCTGTTTGCCGGCGTTCATAAGGACGCTTTTGTTCTTATATTCGCTGAGCGACAGGAAGTAGACCTTGCCAGCGACGTACTCTTTGCCAAAGATTTCCTTATTTTGTCTTAAACCGTTGGTGAAGTTATCGCGCCTTTCGGCGGTGTTTCTGTCGAGTATGCAGAAGTAAACGGTGCATCCGCTGTCCGCCTGCGTCCAGCTGCCCGAGATCGTGCCGATGCCGTTATCTTCCAGCACTTTATCGTCGGGAACGTTGACGTCGCCGCCCCATACCGAGTTAAGTTCGTTTTCGGTGATGGAAATCGTAGCTTCGATTATGCCGTCCGCCGACACGGCACGGGTATATCTTTCGGATTCCGCACTGCTGTCGACCGTCCAGGCGCCGCCCTTGATAAGTCCTTTATGAACGACTCTGTAAGGATATCCGCCTTCGCCCCCAAGTTCCGCAGCGTTATTCACGACCTTGTAATTGGCGTCGCTGACGCGATAAACGATGACAAAGTCTTTTGCGATTTCTTTGTAGTTGCCGCCGACGGAGTCTTTGTCGATAAGATTTTCAACCGTGGGCAGATTGAACGATTCGCCTACGTTTGCCGTGATATCGACAAGGTTGAATTTCGCGCCGTTAACGTTGATTTTGCGGGCGAGCGAGACCGAGCCGATGAAGTTTTCGTTGCCCTTATATCTCACGCGGACGTAGCATACGCCGCCACCCTGACGGACGGGAGCACTGCCGAGAAGCGTATTGAAATCTTCATCAAAGGAATATTCGTAAACGATGTCGTTTGCACCGATGACCATGCCGTAAGTCGTCTTGTAGTAATTGAACGCGTCGTCGACCTTTTGCACTTTTTCAGCGAAGTCTTCGCCGTATTTTGCGTCGTACGTAACGGACGCGTCTTTAATCTTAATTTCGGTGCCGATTCTTTCAATCGTGAAAGTTTGTTCAATAATGTATTCGTTATTCAAGCGCGATACCGTGAACTTACCGTAGTAAACGCCAGCGTCGATTGCCGCGGAAACGGGTTGCCATACGCCGTCTGCGCCCTTCTTGAAGTATTCCGCGAGTTCAATATCCAACTGTGACGGGCTTATGACGTTAAGCGTGTATGCCGCCGCGTTGTACGGAGCGCTGAACTTATCGACGTTGCCTTTGTCGTTGAACATTTTATTTTCAAACTTGACGTCCGAGAAGTCAAGCACGGACACGACTTTGGTTTCCGTGTCGTTGAAGCCCGTTATTTTCTGGAAGTTGCTTTTCGCGCCGAAGCTTTCGATCTTCAACGTATATTTATACGCGCCCGAAGTGGTGTCGTAAACGCCGTCCTTAATGTCGACGTTGATAATGAATGTTTTGCCGTTCTGATCGACGACGACGGGCTGATACTGACGCTGCGTGAAGTCGATTTCACCGATGTCGAGCTTGTTTTTGAGTTCGGTATCCTCATAGTATTCGATTGCGTAAACGATGTCTTGCGACAGCTCGAAGCGGTGACCGTTGATGATGCAAACGCCGCCTTTTACGAACGTATCGAGCACCCAGACGGTTGCGCCTGCTGGCAAAACGTCTACGTTTTCGGTCTTTGCCTTGCCGTTTTCGTCCTTGCTGTACGCGATATAACCTGCGCCGTCTTTCTGATAAATCACAACTTCGCCTGCGCCGATTTCATTGATGTAGTAGTAATTGCCGTTCGTGTCGACAGCGTAAATACCGGTGATTTTCGCGCCGCCGATTTCGCGCGGAGAAATGGTGACCGTAACGACCGCCTCGGTAACGTTCAGGACGTAGTTTTTGCTGTCATTGCCGGTAATACCCAGCGTGACTTTGCAATCGGGATAAGTGCCGACGTTGATATTTGCCGTATTGCCCGTGCTTGTTAACAGTTTCACGTCGTCGCCCGATACAACGCCGCCAAACGCATAGCTGCTGATCTGGAACGACGTTTTGTTGTCGAAAGGTTTATCGACGTTATTCACCGTAACCGTGATGGTTTTGGGCGTTACGTTAACCGTCGCTTCGACGGTAACGTCTGTCAGGTCATAGAATTTTTTTCTTTCGCCGACGAGTTTGAAATCGTTGACGTTAAAGGTATATGTGCCGACGTCCTTGCCGGGCAGGATAATCGTGCCGTATTCGAGCGTGATGTTGTCCGTGCCTTGCAGTCCCTCGATACTAAACGTGCAGTTGTCCGAGTTCGTCAGAATCGTATTTTCGCCGTTATAAATCTTTGAGGCGATAAGCGTGATTTTACCGAGTTTGGCTGGTAGGATATCGATATACGCTTTGGGTGCGCTTGCGGAGCCGCCCGCGTTTGTGATCTGGTAATTGTTGTTCAGTTCGCCCGCGATTTCGATATTTATAAGCGACGCGCGAAGCCCGGGGTTGACGGCAATGCTGTCAAGCTGGAACGTGCCTTTCCATTGGATATTTTTCCATTCGTCCGCTTTGTCGCCCAAAACCTTATCGAGCACCAATAAAGAGCCGTCGCCCGAAACGTAGTCGGTCATTGCGTAGTTGATGGTGCCGTTATAAACAAACTTCGCATGTTCGTAATTCTCGTCGATCGTAAGGCGGGCTTTTCTTATTTCGTGCGTGCCGACGACAAACCTGCCGTCCACGAGGGTGATGACGTTGCCGTTTACGTCAAAGAAAACCTTTTCATATTCGTCGATGAGCGCAGCCGTATAAGCCGAGCCTTCGACGTAGGAAGCCAGGACGTTGCTGACAATCACGTTTCTTATGCCTGCATTAACGCCGTCGTACGCCGCGTCGAAAGTAATGCCGATTTTCCCCGACGGGATAGTGCCTGTAAACTTGTTCGACAACGTGTACGAAACAAGCGACGTACTTACGTCGGTCGTATTGTTGAAGTATCTTCGGGCGTTCGTATCGATGTTGAAGTTGACGTTGATCTTTGCCCTGTCAAGGTTGACGTTGTAGATGGTTTCCTCGTTTGTATTGCCCGCTTCGTCGACAAGCCAGAATCTGACCTGAATTTGCGTGAGGCCTGAAACGTTTCTGCCCTCGAACAAATCCATATAAACGTCGTTTGTATCAAGCGAAAGTTCCTTTGCCGCGCCCTCGACGCCGTCACGGGTGATTGCGTAATAAAGAGTCATCGGGCTGCCCAAAAATTCGCTGACGAAGCCTTCTTTCCCGACTTGTCTGTAAGTAAGCTGAACTTTGAGCGGCAATAAGTCGGCATACGCGTCTGTCGAGAAGTCAAGAAGCCTTGCAATTTCGGGCTTGTATCCGTTATAGTTGTCGTATTTCACGGGAACGTCAACGGTGTACGTGATATTTGACGAATTATAAATCGCTTGGAAATAATAGATGCGTTCGTATCCTTCGGGCGAAGTTTCGTCATAGCCTATGATATATTTGTTATCGACGATTTTGTCGTTGATGCTCACCCATTTGGTTTGTGTACCTACGAAAACGCCGTTTTTAAGGGTGCGATAACTGATTTGATAGGTTATGTCCTTGATGGAAGAGAGCGTGTTGAACTCGATAACGACGTTCTGATTCGTCCATTCGCCGTTATATGCGCCGCCGTTTTCAAGGTAAATTGCGGTTTCCCATTTTTCGGGCAGGCTCTTGATGTCGTCGATTGTGAAATGGTGATAACCGCTGTAAACGGCGTGGTTTGCCCAGCCTTTTTGTATGGCGTTAAGGTTCAGCCCTTCGATTTGTTCGGGAGTTTTATCTTTGACAAGATTTTCGTAGAAAAGCCCAACCGTGTCAATCGCTTTGAACTTGATTGCGTATTCGCCCTTTTCAAGTCCCGAAAGGGTGAAGATGTCGGAACCGGGGTTGTTGATTGCAATGCCTACTTGCCCTTCGATTTCGACGTAGTTGCCGTCAACTATTTTGTAAAGGGTATAGAAATACTTGACGTCACCGCGAGTGTCGGTGTCTTCAAGAACAGGTTTGAATTTTATTGTGTCGGTATAAAAATACGTGACGCCATCGTTTTCGTTAAAAACGCTTTCGGTAAGGAGAGCAACTTCGTTCAATGCCGTGGGCTTGGTGTAGTCGATACCGTCGCAGTCGACGCTCAACGTCTTACCCGAAAGATTGATTGAGTTTTTATAATTTACACGATATATCGTGTCGGTTTCGATAGGCAACGCATTGTTGTCTTTTCCGTCGTAAATGACCGTGACGTAAAGCCCGCGGAAAGAACCCGTCGCGGGGTCGTTATTGTCAAACGCAAACGGCTCAACCGTTATGCTTTCCAAGCCCGTCGGATAACGCAACGTTTTCAGCTGTTCTGATGTATAATCGCTTCTTCTGTATGTTTTTGCGGAGCCGTCCGTTATTGCGCCTTCGCCGCTATATGCTTGAAGAATGTCAAAACCTTTGATATCCGCCTCTTTAAGCCCGAAGAATTTGTCAAAAAGCAGGAAGGAGAACCGCTTTGTTTGCGTTCCGTCGGTGCGGATTGACGTCAACTTGTTGAACGTAGGATCAAGAACGTCTTCGCCGTTCAATGCCCAGTCAAGGTTGCCGACAATATTGTTGTCGGTGGTATAAAGATTCGATATGTTTGCAATGGTATCCAAAACCGCAATGTCCGGTTTGGTTTTTCCGTCCCACGCTGCGGTAACGGGTGTGAAAAGGCTCTGGTTATCGACAGACTTGACCTTAATCGTGATTTCAAGCCCGCTGATTTCGATTTTCTCACTGCCGTCTTCCTGACCGCCTGCATATACAAGGATATATTGTCTGTCCGCCGTGACTTGCCAGGACGTGCCCAAATTATACTTTGCTTCAACGATTTGTTCGATAGTTAATTTGTCTTCATCTTTGTTTTCTTCGATTTTTGAAATATTACTCGCTACGGAAATGAACTTGTGCGTATTTTTCATATCTGTAAATTTGACGGCACTGTCAAGGTTTGCGCTGACTTCAATCGTCGCGCCAAGTGTAGTCAAAACGTCGGGCAACTTGTAATAAGCAAATAAACGTTCTCTTCTATTAAAAGCAGCACCCGGTTCAATTGACGCGTATGTATCAGTAAGATTCCTTCCTGAAATACCCTGATAACCTCCTCCGAGCCAAGCAAAGTAGTTAGTGTATGTAGAAGGTCTGTAAGAAAAAACGGCGATGTTCCCGTCCGCATCTTTCTTAAAAGGCACGTTCCATTTCCAACCTGACGCATCAATCGCCAGTTCTGTGATTGGCGGTTCTACTGTTACTGCCGCAAAAGCCGTTTTGTTATCACCCGCACCCACGCGCGCAAAAGAAATTGCGCTGACAAGCAGTGCGACTGCAAGCATAAACACTAATGCAAGTCCGCTGATACGAAGTAAGTTTTTGCTTGATTTTTTTGCTCTCATATCTCTCCTCCGATACGCCGGAAAACCCGGCGGTATAGCCATAGTATGTGCAATTTTGGGCATAATGCGCCCAAAAGTTATTGCTATAATATAATATACAAGATATTACAACCAAATGTCAAGTTATTTTGAATTATGACGTGCCATTTTCACGTCCCGTTTCGCCGTTACCCTTTCAAAACATTGTATACTCGTTATCTTCCGTGCAACGCACTCTATACCATTGCGACACCATATACTCGTTGTCATCCGTGCAACGCACTTTATGTCATTGCGAGCGTAGCGTGGCAATCGCCGGGAACGGACACCGCATTATAAAACCCACGCAAGATACTTTTGTACTTGCGTGGAGAAAAAGGCGCACACAAGCAAAAGAGTGAGCATTATTGCTTACAATAATGTGATTTCAAAAGCACAGTGTGCGCCGAGACGGCATAAACTGCCTTATGGAACTTTCGCGGCTCAACGTCATTGAACTCACAAATCTTGCCCTGTCCGTTGCGACGATACTGACGCGCGACCTTACCGTGTCCGAGACGGAATGTCTTTTGAAATTCCTTTGCATCGTGCGCGACGATATATCGCTCATACTTTGCGACAAACGCAACGACAAGTCCTGATATGTTATTCCGTACAAAACATACTGTCATTTTAACATTCATCACTGTCAATTATTACGACTTGTAAAAAAATTGATTTTCAAAAAAACCTTCAAAAAATTTGAACTCGACAAAACGAAAACGGCGGTTTTCCAAAATCGTATTTTCCGTTTCGCCCTGATAATACGTCGGTTTTGACAAAACGTCGGCGGTTTTGTATAATATAATTATGAAATACGATAAAAAAGGTTTCACTCTTGTGGAGCTTATCGTCGTAATTGCGATTATGGCGGTGCTTGCCGGCGTCGTTTCGGGCGCAACCGTGGGCATTCTCAACAAGAAAACCGACGAAGTCAACTACATATACAACGGAAAACAAATTTCTGCACAAATCGTTTCGTGGGCGCAGGAAGTCGTTGAACGCCCTGCGTTCTTCACCGAACTTACGGGGATCGAAATCGACGTGACAGATCTTTTGTTGTATGGCAGTTTCGACGAAATATGGACGGATGCGTACTCGGAAGCCGCTTACAATACCCTGAAAAACAGGTTTTCGTCCTTAAAATGGGCTGATTCGTACGGCGTTCCCGAAAAAAAAGGGACTTTTTCCGCCGATTTTAAAACGGGGCAAAATGCGATTTATCTTTATTACAAGGGAAAGTCGCAAGAATATCGTGAAGTATATTACAAAATTTACCTGAGCGGTGAAAACGTCGTCACCGAAAAAGGCACAGGATTTTAACGTTGTTTCCCTTATTTATTCCTGGCTCGGCTATCTGAACATCTGTTCCTGACGTACTTTCTTATGCGGTTTTTCACCTTTGCGTAATTTTTCGGCAGGACGTATTTCCAATTCCCGTCGTTCGTTCCCGGGGTATTCATTCTCGCCTCCGAGCCCTGCAACAGATAGTCCTGCATAGGCACGATGACGAATTTCGCGCGGGAGCGCATTACCCTTTTGAAAGTTTTATCAAAGACGTTTTCGTCGGTTGCGCCGAGGGTTTTTTTGACGTACTCTTTTGTGCCGTCATCGAGCGCGTCGTACCAACCTTTCAGCGTATCGTTGTCGTGCGTGCCGGTGTAATAGACGGTGTTATACTTCACGTTTTCCGGCAGATGCTCGTTATCGCTCTTGCCGTCGAAAGCGAACTGAAAGACTTTCATTCCGGGGAAGCCGGTACGTTTCACAAGGCGGCGCACCTTGTCGGTGATAATTCCGAGGTCCTCGGCGATGATTCTGCCGTCGAGGTCAAGCCCGTCGAAGATTTTCGTGCCGACGCCCTTCACCCACCTGCCGATTTTTGCGGTCGTTGCACCATACGGCACGGCGTAGTAGCTTTCAAACGCGCGGAAGTGGTCGATGCGGATTTTGTCGAAAAATTGCAACTGATGCAGTAAGCGGTGATGCCACCACAAAAAGCCGTCCGCCTGCTGTTTTTTCCAGTCGTACAGCGGATTGCCCCACAGTTGCCCGTCGGCGGAGAAGTAATCGGGCGGCACGCCGGCGACCTCTTTCGGGCGCATATTTTTGTCAAGCCTGAAAATTTCGGGGTGCGCCCAGACGTCCGCGCTGTCGTACGCGACGTAGATGGGGATATCGCCGATAAGCGCGACGTTTTTGGATTTTGCGTAGTCTTTAAGCGCGGTCAATTCGCGATAGAACTCGAACTGCAAAAACCGCCAGAAATCGCACTCGTCTTGAAGCGCGGCGATTTTTTCGTCGGACAGCGTATCGCGCCGTCTTTCGTCCTTTTCCCACGTATCGAACGACGAAAACCCGTTTTTGACTTTAAGCGCCATAAACAGCGCAAAGTCGTCCAGCCAATAATCGTTATTTTCCAGAAACTTTGAATAATCGGAATTTTTTTGAAATCTTTTGAACGCGCAGCGCAGCACGTCGTATCGCGAGTTAAAAATTTCGGCGTAGTCAAGTGATTTTGTTTTGGCGCGTTTTGCCTCGTTTTCCGTCAAAAGCCCGCGTTGAACAAGCGTATTTATATCAATAAAGTACGGATTCCCCGCAAATGCCGACGGCGATTGATACGGGCTGTCGCCGAAAGACGTTGGCGATAACGGCAGCGTTTGCCAGAAATCGACCTTCGCGTCCGCCAAAAAATCGACAAAAGAAAACGCGCCCCCGGACAGCGCGCCGACGCCGTATTCAGACGGCAGACTTCCTATATGCAAAAGTACCCCGTTGAACTTTTCTTTCACTTGTGCGGTGCCTCCTCATGCGTGACCGCCTCGCCGAGCCTGTTCGCCCAGCTTTCGCAATACAGATCGTAATAGGATTTATTATTATCCTGTCTATAAGCGATGCACTTTTTGTTGTTGCACCATACAAACGACGGAATCCCGACGACAAACAGATACAGCGGCCCCAGAATCAGCGACTGAATGGTATGGCCGTACTCATGCACGGACACGGTTTTTTTGTACTCATCGCCGCGCTTGCCGTTGATGAAGATAAACGCGCCCAGCGACACGCCGCCCCAATCGCCCTCGTGGAAGGTCAGGATTGCGCCGTGGTAATAGGCGTGCTCGCACCTGATATTTTTCAGGAACAGCAAAAACCCCAGGACGTTCTGAATCGCGCCCCAGGTGAACTGTAAAACCAGGTAAAAAAACTGCAAGATATATTTCATAATAGCCTTACTTTGTTCTTATTTTGAACGTATAGCGGATGGGAGTGCCCTTGTTGGTCTGATATGCGCGGTTAAGTTGCGGATTTGTCGTCGGATCTTTCGTGACGTATTCAAGCGTAGCCGTTGGCACCGTCGCGCCGCCGTCCCAAGCCTCAAACTTATTCTTGTCGTTGTGGTAGCTGACGATGAGGTAATATTCGATTTCGTCGTTATTCGTAACGCCCACAACCTGAATGACGATATAAGGATTTTTGTTGTCCGCGTTGACAAAGGAACTGCGCTCCACCGCGTTGCAGCCGTCGGGCACAAGGACCTTTTCCGTCCCCGACGCATCGGGATTGTAATATTTGACGGGAATGTCCAGCCCGATTACGGTCTGATAAATGCGCTTGCACACCATTGCGGAATACGTGACGTACCACCCGTGCACGCCGTTGTCCACGTCTTCTTTGCGCGGATCCGGCTTGTTGGGATAAATATACTGCCCCGAAAGGTACGTAACCGCCGCGATCGCGTTCCTGTACATAGTCTGCGTGTCGGTTTCGGCAGTGCTCTTCTGACGGCGTTTTGTCGTGACGTAAACGGCAGGCGTAACCGACGCGGCAAGAATCGCCATAATGGCAATGGTCACGATAAGTTCCACGAGCGTAAAGCCTTTTTTATTTTTGAAAACACGCATTTTCATACTTATATAATTATACTACTTCGCGCGTACAGTGTCAATATATTATTTTTTTCATTATCATTCTACTATTTCTCACAAAATAAGGATTTGTCGCAGCATTGCTTTGTTCAATGACAGCGCGCCAAGGCAAAGCGGTTATTCCACTGCGTGCGAAGCACTTATGTCATTGCGAGCGTAGCGTGGCAATCGCCGGGAACGGACACCTTATGAAAGAATGCATTGCATACTTCATATAATGCGGATTCCCTTCCGGGAGATTCTCACGTCGCTTCGCTCCTCAGAATGACATAAAACATTTGCGAAGCATAATGACACAATAAGGCACGTCCGATTACCAAACATTGAAATAATTATAGTGGAGGATTAACATAAATGTTAAAACTTAGAAAAAACAAAAAGGGCTTCACGCTCGTTGAACTTATCGTCGTAATCGCAATCATGGCAGTCCTTGCAGGTACGGTCGCCGGTGTTACGGTTTCACAGTTGAACAAGCAAAAAAATAATAGCGCACTCTCGGAAGTAAAAACATTGATGAACGACTTCAGAAACTTTATGCTTGACTATGAGAACAAATCTGACATCTTGAACGCAACAACCAAAGTTAGCGCAGAAGAAAAAGGGAAAGCAGCTGTTGAAGCTTTTGCCACAGAAGCAAAAGCGACAGACGGACAGGCTGTGTTCGCTGGTGAAGGCGAAGATGCAAAAGCCGGAAGTCATAAGTTTAAATACTCAGTTACAGCAGTCGCCAAAACTGGTGCAACCGATAAGTTTGTTGTAACGGTTAAGTTTTTTGCTGATAAAGCTGGGGGCGCTAATGGTCCTGGATCAGCTCCTGAAGTAACATGGGATATTACTGATGCAACAGAAAGTATCTAAACTTTTAATCAATAACAATACAAAAAGCGAGGCGTTTGCCTCGCTTTTTGTTGTTATTTATTTTTGGCTTAATTGTCAGATAATACGTCGTCATAGGTGTAATCTGCAAACGGGAATTGATTGTTGCCGTTACCTTTTTGCTTACAGCAGAATCTAACCTTGAATTTACCACTTTCTTCAAAAACAAATGCGTAAAATTTATGGTCACCTGCTTTGAAATCATTGGTATTGCCATCTATTGTGGCATTACTTGTTGGTGCAGCAGTAGGATTCCCTTCTCCGCCAACTTGAATAACCTCAATATTGTCACTTTGTTTGTTGTCGGAAACAAACTCATCAACGGCTGTTTTCAAATTTGCAACGCTGATGTCACCGGCAAGTTTATAGTCAATCATAAAGTTATGCAAATCCGAAGCAAGGGTTTGCGCTTCCGTTTTTGCGGTGTTGTTGGTTTGTTTATTAAGTTGTGACACGGTTACGCCTGCAATCGT
>ULUT01051016.1_pt1 | contig 11637 bp, 10 predicted proteins | sample 1958691 | NCBI WGS metagenome assembly ULUT01 (sample SAMEA4835766, study PRJEB28245) | human gut metagenome | biome: gut microbiome; material: fecal sample | place: Denmark | collected 2008 | reverse complement strand
CTCACTCTTTTGCTTGTGTGCGCCTTTTCCCCACGGGTACACAGTATCCCGCGGGGACCCATGTTTATGCCTCGCAATGACAGAGTGCGTTGCACGGAGCGCATAACAAAAACCCCTCGCGGTGGCGAGGGGTTTTCAAACGGAAAATTATTGTTGATTGTAAACGTCGTAAGTGGGAACTTCGTACGTCATGCCCGAATAGGGGACTTCGTAAGTTTCGGTTGCGGTGTCGGTTGCAGCGGTTGCGGCGTCGTTAGTATCCGCAGTGGCGTCTTCGGTAACAGGCGTATCGGCGTTTTCATCGTCGTGTTTTTTGCCGTCCGTGCCGGGATTATCAAGGCGATATTCTTTCATACGGATTGCGCCGATAAGAATCGCAAGGATAACCGTAACGCCGGAGAAGATATAGCAAGTCTGACGAATTGCGAACAAGCCGGTGATTGCGAAGAGCAGACCGTTTGCGTCAACCCAGCTGTAACGCATATAGTCGATTGTACCGCGAGAGTAGTTTTGCGAATATACGCCGAGCTGCGTGGGTTTGTCGCCGACGTTGCCGTAGTAGCTGCCGTTGGTGGTGCCGACAACAGAGCCGTCCGCGTTGACGAGTTTCAGGAACAAGGGCGCGAAGCCGTATCTCCAACCCGAAGAACCGGTGTTTGAATTATCGACGGTGATGCCGTCTTCCGCAAATCCGGGGGTGCCTGCGACGTTGGGATTGCCGACCGCGTATGCGACGGAATTGAGAATGCTGTCAAGCAGGTAATATACGGGCGGGATTTCAAGAACGCCAAGGAGACTTGAAGTTTCGGTCAGGCAGTTTTCAAGCCCAATCGTCTTCAAAAGTTCGCCGACGTTGAGTCCGTTTGCGCTGCCGATATTGATGCCGCTGATCATTGCGAACAAGCCGCCTTCGCCGAACGTGCCGGAAAGGTCAACGGGAAGGGTAATGTCCGTGCCGTCGATTTTGTCGGGGTTGTAGGTGTAGCCGTCGCCCATCATATCGAGGACCGTCCAGCCGACCTCGATCATTTCAACCTTGCAGGTTGTGGGGTTGTACCACGGATAAAGGTGCAGGTTGGGCTGCATTACGCGGGTTTCGTCGGGATTTTTACTGATGCCTCCTTTCTGGTCGCCGGTCACAACGGAAGGACGCTGACCGAGAACAAGATTCAGGACAACGGGAATCGTCATGCGTTTGTCGTTTGCAAGGTCAACCCACGGACCAACCCAGCTTTCGTAACCGGAAAGGTTCAGGCTGTCGTACATATTGTACTTGCCGTCGCGGGCAATAAGCGACTTAACTTCTTCGCTGCTGTAACCCATGTCGGTGTACTTTTTGATTTTTTTCTGGAAGTATTCAACCATGGTGGCGATTTCTTCGTCGGACTTCACAGCGGGTTCCGCCGCGTTTGTACGGCAGTATTCTTTGTCGAAATCCTTATAAGAAGAGTCGTTGGAACCTACGGTATCTTTCACGTAGAAGCCGTATTTGCAAAGGACAAGAGCGTTTCCGTCTTTGTCGAGAACGCGGCCTGTATATGCGCCCGTGTAGTTGCCGTTGTTGTCGTGTTCGGACTGTTTGTAATAAGAGAAGTATTGGGTGTTGCCGTCAGCGTCTTCGCCGATAATACCGTTGAGCACGCTTCTGGCGATAATTGCGTCAAGCATATCTTTGTTGAGCGTCGCGCGGTTGTTTGCGGCGTCGGACTCCGCAACGTCTTCATAGAAAATCGTGCCGGAAGTAAGGTCGCCGAAAATCATGGGCAGCGCTCCGTCGAGAACGAACATAAGTCCCGAGCAGAGCATCAGGCTGACAACAACCTGACATGCGGTTTGTTTTCTTATCTTTTTCGCTTTGTTTTTGACGTCTTTTTTGGAAAGTTTAAGTTCCTGCACCAAGACGACAATCGCCCATATTACCGAGAATAAAACGGCAACGATAATGCTTGCGTAGGTCAAAAGACCGTACGAGCCGCCTTTTTCAACGTTGTGCATCGACGCAAGGATTGCGAAAACCATAAACAGCGGGAAGCTGCATACGTAACATACTATTTTTGCGATTTTAAGCAATGCTTTCATCAATATTCACCTCCGTTAAGAGCGATTTCGTAAGCGTAGAGTTTTTCCTTATTGTGGAAGTAGGTCGAAAGGAAGATGCTCATCGCGAGTATGCCTGCCCAAATCGAGAAGTAACGTCTTGCGGCAAGCAAGGGATACATATCGGGCTGATAGGCAATGTCTGCCTGCAACTGATAGCAGTCGGCAAGGGAAATCGCGGCGTCGGCAGAAGTGCCGTTACCGATTGTTTTTCCTGTGAGAAGACCGCCTTTTGCAATAAGCGCGCAACCGGACGTAATACCGAAATCTTCGCAGGTGTACTTAACCCAGGCATAGTCGCTCATATCGACCGTTGTGCCGGCGGTTGTGGCAAGTGCTTTGTCGGTGTCGGACACGAAGTCGGACTGCCAGCACTTTTTAAGAAGCGGGTGGCTGTAAAACGAAAGTTCGCCAAGGACGGTGTCCAGAAGTTTTTGCACGCCTTCGACGGTAACGCCCGTAAGGTCGATCTTGCCGAGAATCTGCGTGAGAATCGCGTTCAGGTCAAGGTCGGGAGCGATTGCTTTCAAAATTGCCGAAACGTCAAGTCCGGAAACAAGACCGCCGATTATGTCGTTGAGGTCCAAAAGTCCGCCGACAAGCCCCAAAGCGGGTTGCAAACTCTTGATAATATCGACAAGTGCAGCCGTGTTGGGATTTTTGTTGTCGCTTTCAAGTTTCGTCTTGTAAGCAGTGTAAGCCGTCCCGAGCTTTGTCTTTGCATAAGTGTCGCCCGTGGTGTATTTCTGCTCGGGAACGATCTCCGCGCTGGTTTTGGGAAGTTGTTTCATCGTTGCATTATCGAACGCTTCGCGAGTAATCTTTGCGGTAAGAACGGGGGTGCCGTCATCGTTGACTTCGCCGGAGTCGGTGTACGTGGTAACGTATACTACTTCGTCCGCCAGCGCGCCGACTTTGAAAGCGTTTTTGCCGGTTGATTTGTAAACCTCTTTGGACGTAAAGTCAAGGTTGCCGAAGAGATATTGTGCGGGCAGCGCAAGACCTGTGGTTTCGCCGCCTTTGCCGTTGTTGTAGCCGTAAAGAAGTTGCGAAACGACGTTGCCGATATCGCCGCTTGAAAGGTCGGCGCCGTTTTCTTTAAGCAGGGAGTTGACAAGGTCAAGCAGTTGTTGCGCTTTCAGACTGTCAAGGAGCTTATTGATTGCAGGGTTCATCCCGAGATATTCAAACAGCGTGCCGAGCACCGCGTTAAGACGCGAATCGGTCAGACGATAATTGTCCTCTTCGATACGAAGGGTTGAATAATTCGTCATTTTGCCGGTGCGGGTGTCCAGAATTTCGGTAATATCGTTGGTGTAGTTGTACCAGGCGTCGCTTTCGTATGCGGACGCGTTGGTCGCGCTTTCTTCGATTTCGCTTACCATTTTCTTGTAAGCGTCGGCGATTGCGAGTTTCTCATAATAAACCGTGCCGGGCTGCTTGCAGAACGTTTCGCCCGCCGCTTTCATCGTAACGTATGCGCCGTCTTTTATGACATAGCAGCCTGCGCTGAACGCTTCGGCGTAGTCGGCAACGGTATACTTAGTGGGACGATAAACCGTCAGTTTTGCGTATTCGTTGTATTTGATGAGAAGTTCCAGTGCGTTTTCGACGCCGAAGACATAGCCGTCGTATAACAATCCGTTGGGGTTGTATGCGTACGGGCTTTGCGATTGCAGACTATCGAACAAGCCGTCGATGTTGTCCCCGGTGACCTTAATCATTTCACCGTCAAGCCCGCCGACCTGATAATATGCGACCGCCGTATTGAGTTGCGTGCGTTCACGATACATTTTGGGATAATATTCCGAAAGACCGTAAGTCCTTATCACGTTGTCGACGCGTTCGTTCAGTTTATAGGCGTATCCCGACTCGCGTTTGTCTGCGGAAAGGGCGTTGAACCACTGCTTTTGCAAGGAGTAGTTTTCAACCTTAACGCCTTTGTCGGAGTATTCCGTCCTGATCTTGTCAAGTTCCTTTTCGTTGCGAATGTCAAGTCCCGCAACCGGGGCGAGCATGAGCGCAACCGCAAGAATGACGAGTATAATTGTGCGGACAGCCTGTTGTTTTTTCAATACAAGGTAAAGCCCGATTTGAAGCAGTGTGAAACCTGCCCACAAAACGAGCGCCGCCGTAATGCCGTTTTTCGCCGTTTCGGAAAACGCGCCTTCGTTGAAGAAGATCATGCTGTCCTTTGCGACAAACAACATAAGAAGCGGGAAACCGAGTAAATAGAAAATTACTTTCAGAACTTTTGCACAAGTCAACTTTTGCATTTTGTTCATAATTTTCCGTTCTCCTTAATCTAGAATTGCAAAATTATTGCTGCTACTTGATATTATATACTACGCGTGCGAGCGTGTCAAACGTATTGTATTCAATTATATCTTTACTTATCCATAATAAGGTGGTAAAATTTTGGTATAAACTACCGTTGACGAGGTAAAAATATGACAAATTGCAAGTTTTATAAGGTTTCGGATAAGAACGACATTGAAGTCGTAAGACTGCTTGCCGAAAGAATCTGGCACGAGCATTATAATAATATTCTGGACGAAAAGCAGATAAATTATATGCTTTCGACGGTGCATTCGGAGCAAGCGATACGCGACTTTATCTCAAAGGGCGGCGAGTATTATATTATCGACGTGTCGGGCGAAGCGGTCGGATATTTCGCGTATATTTCGGACGAGAAAAAGATTTTCATCGACAAGATTTACGTCGATAAAAATTTTCAAAGACGGGGCATCGGAAGAAGCGTCGTGGAATTCATAAAAGAAAAAGCCGAAAAGCGCGAGTTGAAAATAATCGCGCTTGACGTCAATAAGTATAACGTTCACTCGATAGCCGCATACAAATCGTACGGTTTCGAAACGGAAAAGTCGATCGTAACGGATATCGGAGGAGGTTTCGTTATGGACGATTTCGTGATGTATTTGTATCTCTGAATGCGTTAAAAATAACAAGTCGTAAAAAACGACAGCAACAAGTGTCATTTTGACACTAAAACATTTTTATTTTTATTCGGTTTAACCCCCCTAAATCGTTTGGCGAAAACAAAATAATATGATAAAATATCAATAGAATTTTGGAGGTTACCAATGACACCTGCTTTTGAGACCGTATTTTCCGAAGACGAAATCCCTGCATATCCCCTTGCCATAATCGCTTTACCCGGCGCGGAAGAATTCGCCGAAAAAGTCGATAAATACCTTGTTGACTGGTATGGCAGAGAATGTGCAAAGAAAACCCCCGCATCTTTTATCGTCCCCACCAACTTCCCGCGTTTTACGTCGGGCGACGGCAAGGCAATGATTCTCGACAGCGTACGCGGCAAAGACCTGTACGTCATTATCGACACCGGTAACCACGGCGTGCAATACAAAATGTTCGGACAAATGCAGTGTATGAGTCCCGACGACCATTTCCAAAATCTGAAACGACTTATTTCGGCGGTCGGCGGCAAAGCGTCGCGCATCACCGTCGTTATGCCGCTTCTTTACGGCGGACGTCAGCACAGAAGAAACGCAAGGGAATCTCTCGATTGCGCCATTATGCTGAGAGAACTGGAAGTTATGGGCGTGAAAGACATAATCACTTTCGACGCTCACGATCCCCGCGTGCAGAACGCCGTGCCCCTTATGGGATTTGATAACTTCTTCCCGTGCTATCAGATTCTGAAAGCGGTCGTAAGGAAATATCCCGACATCGTTTTCGACAAAGAACACACGATGATTATCTCCCCTGACGAAGGCGCGATGAGTCGTAATATTTATTACGCTTCGGTTCTGGGGCTGGATCTCGGTATGTTTTACAAACGTCGCGACTTCTCTGTCGTCATCAACGGCAGAAACCCCATCGTCGCGCACGAATACATCGGCAATCCCGTTGCGGGCAAAGACATTCTCGTCGCCGACGACATTATCGCAACCGGCGACAGCATGCTGCACCTTGCCAAAGACCTGAAAGACAAGGGCGCAAGACGCATTATCCTCGTCCCCACCTTCGCAATGTTCACGGAAGGCACGGAAAGGTTCGACAAAGCCTATGCGGAAGGTGTTTTCGACGGCGTTATCTCCACAAACCTTTCATACACTTTGCCCGAACTTTCGGAAAGAGAATGGTTTTCAAAGGCGGAATTGTCCAAATATATGGCGTATATCATTTCGGCGTGCAACCACAACGCGTCTGTATCGGGGCTTCTCGATCCGCATGAGAAAATCCATGATTTGCTGCGCAGGCACAACGAAAATCTTAACAAATCTAAATAAGTAATTTTATATAAGGAGTTTATTGTGAAAGTTCATTGGTTGGGGCATTCCTGCTTCAAACTCGAAGAGAGCACAGGTACGTCAATCATCACCGACCCGTACCACCCGTACGTCGGTTTCTCGATGCCCGAAGTTTCTTGCGACGCCGTGACGCTCAGTCATAATCACGAGGATCACAACTTCATCGAAGGAATCAAGGGCAACCCCGTTATTATCAATAAACAAGGTCTGTTTGAGGTCAAAGGCGTTCACATCAGAAGCCTCCTTACCGACCACGACAAGGAAGGCGGAAGACTGCGCGGACAAAATCTTGTGTTCCAGTATCGCCTTGACGGCGTCGAAGTATGCCATCTCGGCGACATCGGCGAGGAATGCAACGCAATGCTTGCGGAAGCACTCGTCCCCACAAACGTCCTTCTTATCCCCGTCGGGGGAAACTATACCATCAATGCGGAGGAAGCGAAAGAATACGTCGATAAACTTATGCCCGACGTCGTTATCCCCATGCATTTCAAAACCGAAGATTGCAGCCTTGACATCGACGGTCTTGACGATTTTCTCGATTTGTTTGATAAAGACGAAATCGTGTATCTCGACAGCGATACGGTTGAGTTCGACCGCTTCGACTTCGACGGCGAAAGCACGAAAGTCTACGTTTTCAAAAGTCAGCAATAACGCACACTTTAACGTATAAAGCACATTTTATCGTATAAAACGCTCCGTAATCGGCATATACTTATTATGCAGCGTTTTGTGTTGCGTTTTTATATTCAAAATTTCAAAAATTCGGAGTTTTTATGGATTTTTCACGCGAACAGTTGCAGGACAAAAACCTGTTTGAATTGCGCGAAATCGCGCGCGAAAACAGGGTGCAGTCCCCGACAAAATTAAACAAGGAAGAACTTATTTCACAAATTGTCGAAGCGTCTTCTCAAAGGGTAAAAGGGCTTAAAATCCGCCCGGTTTCACGCCCGTCGAAACTTGTCGACGCCCCGAGAAGGAACGCGCAGAACGACGTTCCCGAAAAAGCCGCGGAATCTATAAACGAGATTATGGCTGTCGATGAAACCTGCGAAGAAAGGGAAGGTATCCTGGAAATTCACCCCGACGGCTATGGCTTTATCCGCGTCAGAAACTGCGAACACAGCGAAAAGGACGTTTACGTTTCTGCAATCAAAATCAGGAAAGCGGGACTTCGTCAGGGGGATATGATCAAGGGCATCGTGAAGGTCGCTTACGACAATAAGCCCGCCGCGCTTTTAATCATCAATACCGTCAACGGCGTGCCCGCGGAAGAACTCAGAAAACGCCCGCGCTTTGACGATCTTGTCCCCATTTATCCCGACGAGCGTCTGAAACTTGAAAACGCGCGCAGCAAAAACGACTTCGCAATCCGCGAAATCGACCTTATTGCGCCAATCGGAAAAGGGCAGCGCGGTATGATCGTTTCTCCTCCGAAAGCGGGCAAAACAACCCTGCTTAAAAAAATCGCGAACAGCATTTCGGAAAATTATCCCGACGTAACCCTTATGGTATTGCTCATCGACGAGCGTCCCGAAGAAGTTACCGACATGCAAAGAAGCATTAAAGGCGAGGTCGTTTACAGCACTTTCGACGAAATGCCGGAACATCATACGAAAGCGGCGGAACTGTTGCTTTCCCGCGCGAAACGACTTGTCGAAAACGGCAAAGACGTCGTGATTCTGATGGACAGCTTAACCCGCCTTGCGCGCGCATATAACCTTACAATTCCCCCGACGGGCAGGACGCTTTCCGGCGGTATCGATCCCGGCGCGTTGCATAGCCCGAAATCGTTTTTCGGAAGCGCGAGAAATATCGAAAACGGCGGAAGCCTTACCATTATCGCAACCGCTCTCGTCGATACCGGAAGCCGTATGGACGACGTCATTTACGAGGAGTTCAAGGGAACGGGCAATATGGAAATCCACCTTGACAGAAAACTGTCCGAAAAGAGGATTTTCCCCGCAATCGATCTTAACCGCAGCGGCACGAGAAGAGAAGACTTGTTGTTGTCGCAGGACGAGCTGGAAGGCGTGTGGACAATGCGTAAAATTTTGTCGTCGGGCGATACGGAATCGGCGGCTGAAAATCTGTTGCAAATGCTTGTCAAAACTTCGTCCAACGCGGAGTTTATCGAGCAACTTAAACTGCAAATGCGCCTTATCGACAAGGAAGGATATACATTCCGAGGAACCGGCTTAAAATAAATTTTATTGATGAAAAACGCCGCGTTAAACGGCGTTTTTGGTATTATTTCAAACGATTATGGACAAAAGAACACAGCAAAACAAAGACTTTTTCAACAGTCTTGCAAAGGACTGGGACGCAAGGCAAAAACTGTCCGATGACGATGTTTTCAATCTTGTAAAACTTGTGAATATAAACCCCGGCGACAAGGTTCTTGATGTTGCTTGCGGCACGGGAATTATCGACAAACACCTTTTGAAACTCGGCGCGAAAAACGTTGTCGCAATCGACATTTCGGAAAATATGATTGCCATTGCAAAGTCCAAAAACCGCGACGAAAATTTGCGATACGAAATTGCCGATTTTTACGACTTTTCGGAAGGCGATTTCGACAAAATCGTAATTTACAACGCTTATCCGCATTTCACGGACACGCAAGCGTTTTTGACGGTGATAAACAATAACCTTAAAAAAGGCGGCGAGTTTTCGATAATCCACAGCGATCCGCCAAGCGTTATCAACGCGCGCCATTCGGGCGGGGCGAAAATCGTGTCGAAAGACCTTGAATCGGCAGACGAAGAAGCAAACATTTTCAAGGAACTTTTCGATATCGTACAAACCGTCGACGACGGGGAAAAGTACCTGATACGCGGCAAAAAAAGATAATGAAAGACGACGAAAAACGAGGCGAAAGACCTCGTTTTTTGTTTCGCTTTTCTCCACGCAAGTACAAGTATCTTGCGTGGGTTTTATGACAAGGATTCCCTTCCGGGAGATTGCCACGTCGCGCGTCATAAACTTCACTTTTGACCAAACAATCGTCGCAAGCGACAATTGTTTGTCTTTTGCTTGTTTATTCCTTTTCCCCACGGGTACACAGTATCCCGCGGGGACCCCGGTAGATGCCTCGCAATGACATAAAGTGCGTTGCACGGAAAGCCCAATATTACTTTCGTTGAAATGCGCGCCTACTCGTAAAAGCCGAGAGAGACCATAAGTCCTTCGTTGACCTTTCTCATTACGCCGCCGGACAAATCGCCGATTTTGTCTTTTAATCTGGTTTTGTCAAGGGTTCTTAACTGTTCAAGCAATATTACGCTGTCTTTCGGCAGTCCGAACTCGCTTTGCGGAATATCGACGTGAGTCGGCAGTTTGGTTTTGTTGAGTCTGCTGGTTATTGCCGCGGCGATAATCGTCGGGGAATACTTGTTTCCGACGTCGTTCTGTACGATAAGTACGGGACGCACGCCCCCTTGTTCGCTCCCCACGACGGGGCTTAAATCGGCATAATAAATCTCACCGCGTTTTATCATATCGACACCTCCGAATACTTACAATTATGTACACGATGATTTTACCCAAGGGAAACTTCTTTAATACACCCGTCAAAAGCATATTATGAAAAATCGGCGCGCCGCGTGAAGTAAATCGCCGCAGATGAACGCATATAATAGGGAAAAAGGCGGTGTTTTATGAAAATCGGAATCGTGGGATACGGAAATCTCGGGCGCGCGGCGGAAATCAACGCAAAAAATCTCGGATACGAAATAACGGGGATATTTTCAAGGCGGAACGTAACGTCGCCGTTTAAAACGAAAGTTTTCGACTTCAAAAATTTCGGAAGTTTCGATACGGAAACGGACATTATGCTTTTGTGCGGCGGCAGTAAAACCAATCTTAGGGAACAAAGCCGAATCGTCGCGAAAAGGTTTAATACGGCGGACACTTTCGACACCCACGCGGAAATTGCGGAACACATCAAAGAACTTGACGATATTCAGCAGAAAAGGCGCGGCGTGTCAATAACGGCTGCGGGGTGGGACCCGGGGATTTTCAGCGTTGCGAGAGTCGCGTTTTGCGCGTTCCTTTTTGAAGAGCCGTATACGATCTGGGGCAGGGGCGCGTCCCAGGGACACGGGGAAGCGGTCAGAAGCATAAGCGGCGTGAAAAACGCTGTGCAATACACCGTGCCGAAAGAAAAAGTCGTCGATATGATATTGTCGGGGAAAAGACCGCCACACGCTCCCGAAAGCCTGCACACGCGCGAAGTGTACGTCGTAAAGGAAGACGGCGCGGACGAAAAAGAAATCGAAAACAAAATCAAAAATACGGTATACTATTTCAAGGGTTACGAAACGAGCGTGCGGTTTATTGACGAAAACGAGTTTGAAAAAAACCATAAAAGCCTTGCCCACGGCGGCAGAGTCGCGGCGACGTCTAGCGGGGCAAAACTCGATTTTTCGATTGCGCTTCAAAGTAACCCCGATTTTACGGCAAAGATATTGTTGACTTATGCCCGCGCCGCGGTTAAAATGAACAAAGACGGCGTTATCGGAGGGCTGTCCGTTCTGGACGTTCCGCCGAAATACCTTTGCCACGACGATGATTTTTTAAGGTTTTTGTAATGATTGATGAGTTGAAAAATATCGAATACGTCCTTTTCGACCTTGACGGCACGGTGTCGGACAGTTCGGAAGGAATAACGAAAAGCGCGGACAAAGCGCTTAAATCGGAAGGGATTAACGTTCCTTTTGAAACGCTGACGAGTTTTATCGGACCCGCGCTTCGCGTGAGTTTCGGCCGCTACACCGACGACGTGGAAAAACGCGACAGAATGCTGGACGTTTATCGCGAAAGATACAGCGAAAAGGGCTGGTGCGAAAACAAGATTTATCCCGGCATGGCGGAACTTTTACGCGATCTTCAAAAAAGCGGGAAACACGTCGTGCTTGCAAGCGCGAAACCCGAGTATTTTTGCAGAAAAATCATAAAATATTTCGGAGTGGAGCAATATTTCGATTTTATCGGCGGCAGCGATATGGAAGGAAAGCGCGACGACAAAACCGTGCTTTTAACGTACGTCCTTGACAACATCGGAAACCCCCGGTCGGACAAAATCGTGATGATCGGCGACAGAAAATTCGACGTCGAGTGCGCGCATAATCACGGCATTAAGTGCATCGGCGTAAAGTACGGATTTTCGGAAGGCGACGAGCTTAAAAACGCGGGTGCGGATTTTCTTGCCGACACCGTCGAAGATTTAAGAAAAATGTTGTTATAA
>ULUT01073192.1_pt1 | contig 11642 bp, 7 predicted proteins | sample 1958691 | NCBI WGS metagenome assembly ULUT01 (sample SAMEA4835766, study PRJEB28245) | human gut metagenome | biome: gut microbiome; material: fecal sample | place: Denmark | collected 2008 | reverse complement strand
CCAATCAAGGCGGGGCGTGCTGCTTTATTTATTGTACATAGCTTGCAGGACTCCGACACGCTTAGGGCAACACCGCAATGGGGACACGGTTCCCTTACTTGCGGAAAGGAATCGAGCTTCCGGATTGTGACATATCCTCTCGCGAAGAAGATACTGTCAAATTGCAGAGAAATTGAGGTGCCTTGTGTAAAAGGGTGGGGAATATTGCTTGTTACAGGGTATTGACGAATCCGGTAAAATACACTATACTGGTCTTAAAAGATATCACTGCTTTGGTAAAACTGCTCATTCCCGGCTTTCCCTTTCGCAGTTTTCAGTAGCTGACACTGCGGGTGAGCCTTTTCTCTTCTCTAAATCCGGGCATTTCCGATACGTCCTCCAGAATCTCCTGCGCAGAAGCGCACGGATGGCGGGAATGCTTCGTCTTATTTCCGGAGTGGGGAAATAATTAACAAAAATAAAGCTGAAAATTCGTTAATTCTGACACACAATATTCGACGATCAATGGTTGCATTTACGTGTTAAACGTGATATCATCTGTATTAAGAGGTTGGAAACGATTCCAATTCCTGTATATCACCGGGAATCAGGTCTTTTAGCTACATTGTGGGAATGACGGGCAGGAAAATGACCGCTGCTTTTTTCTGCTTTCAGCCGTAAGCGCAGATTGGAGGGAAGTCGGATGACGGATAAGGAACTGAGACGGTTAAGCCGGAGCGAGCTGCTGGAAATGCTGATTGCGCAGACGGAAGAAAACCGTCAATTGAAAATCAGGCTGGAGCGTGCGGAGGCGCAGCTCCGGGATCGCAGAATAGCGGTTGAAAAAGCCGGTTCCCTTGCGGAGGCGGCGCTGCAGCTGAATCGTGTATTTGAGGCCGCGGACAAAGCCGCGCAGCAATATCTGGAAAACGTGCGTCTTATGTCGGAAAAGGGAAGCGGAGAGTTATGAAGTCGAAATCGTGGAAATCTCCCGAGCCCCCGACTCTGGAACAGCTGGAGGCGGAGCTTGGCAGAGAAAAATACAAACGGCGGTATAAACGCGTTCTTCGCAGCACCGTCTATACGCTTGTGGTTGTTGCGGCTGTAGCCGTGCTGGTGGCTACCATCTGGATGCCCGTGCTGCAGATCTACGGGTCTTCCATGACGCCCACGCTGAATGAGGGGGATATTGTCCTCTCCGTCAAGGGCTCGGGCTTTGAACCCGGCGACCTGGTGGCGTTCTACCTGGGAAACAAGATTCTGGTGAAGCGCTGTATTGCCGGCCCCGGCCAATGGGTGGATATCGACGAAAGCGGAAATGTATCCGTGGACGGAAGGCTGCTGGAGGAACCGTACCTGACGGAAAAAGCGCTTGGAGAATGTGACATTACGCTGCCTTATCAGGTGCCGGATAACCGTTACTTCTGTGTGGGCGATCACCGTTCCACCTCGGTGGATTCCCGCAGTACCGCGGTCGGCTGCATTTCCGATGAGCAAATCGTCGGAAGGATCGTATTCCGGGTCTGGCCTCTGCCGGACTTCGGCGCGTTGAAATAGGAAGGATGGTGAAGGGATATATGAAGTATGATGTTCTGCGGGGTGCGGAAAAATACACGAAGGTGCATAAGAGGAAGCGCCTCCGGCATCGGGTAGTGACCGTGCTTGCCGGTGTGGTGGTATTCTGTACCACCTATGCGCTGATTCTGCCGGCGATCACACTGGAAAAGCAATGTGACATCCCGGAGCACACCCACACGGACGCCTGCTATGCGCAGGTGACGTCGGTTGAGAAAAGGGTTCCCGTGTGCAGCGCGGAGACGCTGGAAATTCATCGGCACACGGCGGACTGCTGTGATGCCGACGGAAATCCGAGGTGCGGGTATGCCGATTTTGTGGTTCACAGCCATGATTCCCGCTGCTATGACGAAACCGGGAATCTCTGGTGTCCGCTTCCCGAGATTGAGGCACACCGGCACACTGCCGACTGCTATGCCCTGCCGGAAGAACATACCCACGCGGAGGGCTGCTATACGTCGGTGCGGGGCGATCTGGTCTGCGGGGAGCATGTCCATACGGATGCCTGCTACACCGAGACCGCCGTGCTTGCCTGCGGCCTGGAAGAATCCGAGGAACACCGGCATGACGAGAACTGCTATGAGACGTCCCGGGAACTGACCTGCGGAATCGACAGCGACCATAGTCATACCGATGCCTGCTATGAATGGGAGCAGGTTCTGAGCTGCGACCTGCCCACGGATTCGGCGGAAGACGCTCAGCCGGTGCTGGTCTGCACGAAACCGGAGATTGTCCTCCACCGTCACACGCCCGACTGCTTTGACGCTGACGGCAAACTGATATGCGGACAGGCCCAGGTTCTGGAGCACCGGCACTCCGACGCCTGCTTTGAGACGGTGGCGGAGCCGGTGGACACCGGGACGCTGACCTGCACCGATACGGCGCACGTGCATACCGCCCGGTGCTACGGCACCTGGGAGCTGGTCTGCGGACAGGAAGAACACACCCACAGCGAAGCTTGCACTCAGAATGAGCAGGAAGAAACGGTATTCTGCGGCAAGGACGCCCATACCCACGGGGAAGCCTGTCGGGATGAAAACGGGGAGCTGGTCTGCGGGACGGAGGAGCACACCCACAGTCTTGCCTGTTACGCGGATCCCGGCGCGGACGTGGAGACGGCGGAGCTATGGGAGCAGACCTTCGCGGGGGTGACGCTGACCGGGAATTGGCGGCAGGATACCCTTGCCATCGCCGAAACCCAGCTGGGCTATACCGAGAGTACGAAAAACTACGTTGTCGCGGAGGACGGCGAAACGGTTAAGGGCTACACCCGCTATGGCGCGTGGTGCGGGGAGCCTTACGGCGACTGGAACGTCATGTTCCTGACCTTCTGCCTGCATTACGCCGGGGTGGAGGGCGTCCCGCCGGACAGAGACTGCGGCGGCTGGGTCACGTCCTGGGCGGACGCCTTTGAACCGGCACAGTCCCACACCCCGGCGGTTGGAGATCTGGTGCTCTTTGACCGGGACGGGGACGGCACGGCCGACCGCGCGGGTCTGGTGGCGCAGATCACGGATTCCGGCTTCGCCGCCATGGAAGGCGACGCGGAGGACGCGGTGCGTCTGCTGACCTATGGGGCGGACGACCCCGGGATTCTGGGCTATATCAACCTGCCGGAGGGGCCGAAGGAATTTACCCTGACGGCGCAGACCGAAAACGGCATCACCGTGACCATCACCGGCGAGAGTGCCTCCCTGCCCTATCCGGCAAGGGAAATCACGGTAACGGTGACCGAGGTGGCGGACGGGGAGCGTCGGACGATTCGCGATCAGATTTTGGGCGAAGAACAAGCCGAACCGGAGCGGAGCTACCTGCTGGACATCACCCTGTGGCACGGAGAGGAAGAGATCGAGCCAACCGGCTCCGTGACCGTGACCTTCAGCGGCATTGACACGGAGGGGCTTTACCCCAAGGTCTACCACATTGATACGAATGCCCAGACCGCCACGGACATGGAAGCGAAAACCGGAGAGAACGGCGACGTGACGGTAGACACGAATCACTTCTCTTACTATGAAGTACAGCTTCTGTCCCTCCGAACTCTGTCCGGCTATGTCGGGGACGCGTTCATCAACGGCGGCGAATTTCAGCTGACCGACGATGCCTGGACGGCGGATAACGGCAGTAGCGCGAATTTGAGCATTACGCAGAACACTACCATCGATTTGAACGGGCATACCCTGACGATCAGCAAGGCCAATCAGTACTTTGATGTGCACGACGGTGCGAAGCTCACCATTATGGACTCGTCCGACAGTATTCAGGATACCAAATCTACGGTCACTGGAAACGTGTGCGGCAATAAGGCGACACTGGAAAATGATACCCTGACGTATTACATCACAGAATCCACGGCCAATGGCACCGGCACCACGGAAACACTGGTAAAGCATACCGTCCCCCTCACCGGCGCAGGAAAGATTCTGGGTCAGGCGGCTTCTGAACAGGTGATTCTGGTCAAGGGTGCATTGGAACTACAGAGCGGTGTACTCCAAAACACCGGCGGCAAACATATATTCACCGTGGACCGCGGAACGCTGGACATAAATGGCGGCTATATTGTGGGCGGCGGCAGTGACGGCACGCCCGGCGGCGGTATTTACGTTGACAACGGAACGGTGAATATCCAGGGCGGTGTCATTGCGGCCAACCGTGGCAGTTCCGGCGGCGGTATCTTCTTTCAAAACGGAACGCTGAACATCTCCGGCGGCGCGGTGGCGGGCAACGAGGTCATCAACGGACATTCGGACAACGGCGGCGGCATCTACGTCAACAGCGGAACGCTGAACCTGTCCGGCGGCTATGTCACCAACAACTATAAAGAATGCGGCTGCAACGACTGCCGGAACGATGTCAACAACACCCACGGCGGCGGCGGCATCGCTCTGGCGAACAGTTCCGTTATGAACATGACCGGCGGCTATGTCACCGGCAACTATTCCGGTCTGGCAGGCGGCGGCATTTACGCGGGCTTCTTTGGCCACAATGTCCGCTTTACCATGAGCGGCGGAACCATTGCCGGCAACTGCGCCGAACTGGGCGAGGGCGGCGGTCTTCGTATCGCCGGCGGCACCAACGGCGTGATTCAGGCAACGAACAAGGTATACATTACCAATAACATAACGAATTCCAACAATGACTGGGGCGGCGGCGGCATTTTCGTGCAGGAAAAAGGCAACCTGTCGATCGTCAACTCCCTGATCACAAACAACAGTGCGGGCGGCTTTGGCGGCGGCGTGGGCGCCTGTCCTACGGGTGAAACCCTGGTCGTCAATCAAGACGGAGCGGCCATTTACGGGAACACGGCTTCCGGCACAAATATGTCCGGCGGCGGCAACAACAAAACCTATGATTCCACTTTGGCGCAAAAGAGCGAGGTCTTTACGCGAAACGGCTACGCGGATTACTTCTGTGTCCGCGCAAGAGACGGCGCAAACGGCCCGATTTCCCTTGTCACCGGTCTGATGGCGGGCGGCGGCGCGGCGAACTGGACGGGAAGCTGCGACGAGCAGCCCGTCAGTATCGGCCCGAGCGGCTACGCGGCCGCGAAATATCTGTTCGGATTGAATGCGCACCCGGATGGTGCCGCCAAGAGCCAGGCAGTCAATGCCGCGAAGGTCATTATCACCGGCAACCATTCCAACATCCACGGCGGCGGCATCATGACCAACGGCGGTCTGATCCTTGGCAGGAAAGAGGAAATTGTGACAGCCACCCCTGCGCTGGACATTACCGGCACCAAAGCCCTGCTTAAGGACGGCGCAGCGCAGGAGAGCGGACGGGACTTCCACTTCCTGCTGAAAAACAGCGCAGGAGAGGAAGTCGGCACGGCAACAGCCGATGCTGCTACCGGGCAATTCACGATTTCGCCCAACGTGCAGTATACCCAGGCCGGAACCTATACCTACACGCTCAGCGAGGTCAACGACAACCGCCCCGGCATCACCTACGATACGAACGTACATACAATCCAGGTGACAATTGAGGAGAAAACCGTTTCCCTTTTGGGCGTGACGTTCAAAAGCTACAATGTGGCCTCCGTTACGCTGGACGGCAGCGAAAGCGGCGGTTCCTCCGGCTCCGGAGGGGATTCCCAGACGGGTACCTTCAGGGTTCGCTATCAGAACGGGAATAACTGGGACATCGTGAACGTGTACGTTTGGGATGCTGATAGAAACAAGATAGTTGGCGAGTGGCCCGGTCAACCCATGACAAAGGATACGGATGGCACGTACTATTACGACCTTTCTGTTAACGGAACGGGTAAATACAACTACATCTTCAGCAATAATGGGAATACGCAAACACCGGATATTGATAATATCCCTTACGCACCGGGAAAAGAAGTGGTGTTCGATGTTGTTGGTAAGGTAGTATCAAACACCGCTGGCGGCTCTTCGGGGTCGGGCGACGCGGTTGGGCAAGGGAGCAACTCGGACGGGTCTTACACCCTGACCATCCCGGGAGACGCCTTTACCAACACCATGACAACCCAGCTGAATCTGCAAATCACGAAGACGGACAGTGCGGACGCTTCGAAGCTGCTGGAAGGCGCAAAGTTCACCCTGAAAGAACAGGGGACAGAGAACTCTATGGAGGTCACCACCGGTAAAGACGGCATCGCGCTCTTTTCCGGCATCCGGCGCAATACCACCTACGATCTCCGTGAGACACAGGCGCCGTCAAATTACATGACGGCAGGACCCTGGATTCTGGAGGTCAGGGACGAAGACGCGACGCTTTACCCGGCCACGGAGAACCCGGACGGAACGCTGGTAAAATCCGGGGAAACCGGAACGACCCTGGACGTCAGCGGCACCGACCCGAAGGTGCTGTCGGTGACCGTCCGCGACATCTCCTGGGGCTACGAGCTTCCCGACACCGGCGGAGCCGGAACAACCTCTTATACCGCAGGCGGCCTGGCGCTGATCTTCGGCGCGGCGACCCTGTTGTATAGCCATTGCAGGCGTCGAAAGGAGGATGAGGCATCTTCCTGATACGCGGAAAGCCACCATTCCAATTCAAAATTATGATGAAAGAAGGAGCACAAAAAATGAAATGCACAAGAAAACTCGCCAGTCTCCTGCTGGCACTGGTCATGGTCTTCGCCCTGGCCACCACAGCCTTTGCCCAAGATGTAACGGTTACGGGTGGCACAGGCTCCATTACCATTTCCAACGCCGCAAAGGGCGAAACCTACACCATCTACAAACTGTTTGACGCGACCGTGAACGCGGACGGCAGCAGTATCGCTTACACCGGCACAATTCCCGAAAGCCTCAAGGCCTATTTCAGTGAGGATACTAATGACTATATCAGCGCTACTCCGGAGGCCAAAGACGGGGAGAATATGAGTGAGGGGCTGAAAACTGCCCTGAAAGCTTGGACGGCAACTGCAACAGCCGCTGCAACGGCCGAAAGTGACGGCTCAGCCCTGAACTTTAAAGAACTAGCTTATGGCTATTATGTTGTGACTACTACTCAGGGTGACCAGGTTATCAGCGTTGATTCAACAATGCCAAATGTTACCATTGTTGACAAGAATAGTTCTACACCTAAAGACTTGAGTAAAACTGCCTCTAGTAATGATGTCTCCATTGGCGACACGGTCACCTATACCGTTAGTTTCAAGACCTCCAATTATTATGGCGCTGGTACGGAAGCAAAGGAAATCGTTTCCTATACCATCGAGGATACCCTGCCCGAGTTCCTGTCCAATGTGACTGTCACCAGCATCATTGTAGACAATGATGGCAACAACGCAACCGCCGGTGACCAGTTTGGTGTCACTGCCCAGTTTGCTAATAAGAAGATCGTCATTGACTGGTATGACGAGGTCAATAACAAGTTCCTGTATGACAATGGTGCTACCGTCACCATCACCTACACCGCTGTTGTAACTGACAAGGCCGCCATTGATGGCAATGGCAACACCAACAAGGTCACTGTAACGTGGACGACTAAGGGCGGCGATGAGCCTGGTCCCGACAAGGTAGAAACTGATGAAACCATCTTCACCTATGCCATTGCGTTGAAGAAGGTCAACAATAAGGGCAATGCCCTGCCCGGCGCTGTGTTCGAGTTCCCGTTCTATGTGAAGTCTACTGCTGACGCCAACGGCGCTTACATCTATGCCGGTACCACCGCTGGCGCAGGTCTTACGAACCAGATCACTACACCTGACAGCGGCGTGATCGTTGTGAAGGGTGTTAAATCCGGTAGCTATGAAATTACGGAGGTCACAGCTCCTGCCGGCTATAACAAGCTGACTGCCCCTGTCACTGTCCAAGCTGTGAAGACCAGTAGCACCTCCACGCATACCACCGTGTATCTGGACAAAGACGGCAATGTCGTTGATGTGAGTGCTAAAGAAATTGAGGTTAAGGTCGATATTGATACCATCGCCGCAACCGCCGTTGTTGTTGTCAACAAGGCCGGTACCGAGCTGCCCTCCACCGGTGGTATGGGTACTACCGTCTTCTATGTACTGGGCGCTGTCCTGGTGATGGGCGCGGTCGTCCTTCTGGTCACCAAGAAGCGCATGAGCGATGCCAATCGTTAATTCCTGAGAGTACACACCCTGTAATTCCGCTTTCTATACCTAAGTCCTGTGCCGGGGAGCGCCCCTCCCCGGCACACAGCCACAAGGAGAACCCTGTATGCGAAAACATCTGTCCACCATTGTTCTGGTGCTCCTATTGCTCATAGGGCTGTCCCTGTTGCTGTACCCCACCGTCAGCGACTACTGGAACTCCTTCCACCAGACCCGCGCCATCGCCACCTACGCCGAAAACGTGGCCGCTCTCGACAACGCCAGCTATGACGCCATCTGGGATGCCGCCCGGCAGTATAACCGGAACCTGTGTAGTCGCAGCAACAGCTTCCTCCTCTCCGAGGAGCAGAAGGCCGAATACGAAAGCCTGCTGGACATATCCGGTCAGGGGGTCATGGGCTATATCGAGATTCCCGAAATTGACGTGAGCCTGCCCATCTACCACGGAACGGAGGATCCCGTCCTACAGGTGGCCGTGGGCCATCTGGAATGGACCAGCCTGCCGGTAGGCGGGGAGAGCACCCACTGCGTCCTCTCCGGTCACCGGGGTTTGCCCAGCGCCAAGCTGTTCACCGACCTGGACAAGCTCCGGGAGGGGGATACCTTCCTCCTGCGGGTGCTGGATGAGATCCTGACCTATGAGGTGGATCAGATCCTCATCGTGGAGCCGCAGGATACCGCCGCGCTGGAAATCGCGGAGGGGGAGGACTACTGCACCCTGGTGACCTGCACCCCCTACGGCATCAATACCCACCGGCTGCTGGTTCGCGGACACCGCATCGACAATATCGAGGAAGTCAAAACCGTGCGGGTCACCGCCGACGCCGTCCAGTTAGAGCCAATGCTGGTGGCGCCTGTCGTGGCGATCCCCATGCTGCTGATTCTGTTGATCCTTCTGCTGCTGCCCAGGCGCAGAAAGAAATAGGAGGTTTTTTCATGAGAAAGCATGTTATTTCCGGCCTGCTGGCGCTGCTTTTCCTGCTTGCTCTGCCCCTGTCCGCCGCCGCCCACGCGGTTCCGGATGAGAGCCGGAACGGCCATTGCAGCATCACCGTCTCCATGACCTACAAGGGAAAAGCCGTCCGCGGCGGCACGCTTGCCCTGTACAAGGTGGGCGACGTGGCGGAGGACGACGGCAACTACAGCTTCGTCCCCGTGGAAGAAATTCAGGCGGACATTCCCGAATTCGGCGACATCGAGTCCCCGGATCTGGCGGGGCGGCTGGCGGATCTGAAAGGGAAGCTGACTCCCGTCACCTCCGATCCCGTGACCGTCGATAGAGACGGCAACGCGACCTTTTCCGACCTGACCTTCGGCCTGTATCTGGTGGTGCAGAAAACCGCCGCTCCCGGCTACGGGAAAACCGCTCCCTTCCTGGTGAGCGTGCCTTACCTCTACCGGGACGAATACCAATACGACGTGACCAGCCAGCCCAAGACTGATCTGGAACGGGAGGTCAAGCCCACTGCGCCTCCCTCTTCCGGCGGCGGGAAAAAGCTTCCCCAGACCGGGCAGCTGTGGTGGCCGGTGCCGGTGCTGGCCTGTGCGGGGCTTGGCTGCATCGCCGTGGGTCTGTTCCGCCGCCGGGAGGCCAGGGATGAAGGCTAACCGGGGAACCGTCTGGATCAATGCGGGGCTGCTGCTGATTGCGGCGGCCCTGTTCCTTTCGGCTTACAATGAACGGGAGTCCCACGAAGCACGGGACTCCGCCCGGCAGGTCATTGCCCAGCTGTGCGACGCGCTCCCCACGGAAGCGGGCGATGACGAAGCCGAACCCACGACCCTTCCGGAATCCCTGCCGGATGTCCAGCGGGAGATGCCGGTGAAGACCATCAACGGCCGGGACTACATCGGCGTGCTGAGCATTCCGTCGCTGGAGCTGGAGCTGCCGGTGATCAGCCAGTGGGACTATCCCGCATTGAAGGTTGCCCCCTGCCGGTATTCAGGCTCCTTGTATCAGGACAACCTGATCATCTGCGCCCACAACTATGCGTCCCATTTCGGAAAGCTGAAGGAGCTCCAACCCGGGGACACCGTCCTGTTTACGGATATGGATGAGCATGTGGTGACCTTCCAGGTGGTGGAGCGGGAGACGCTGAACCCCATGGACACGGAGGGGATGGAAGCAGGGGACTGGGATCTGACACTGTTTACCTGCACCATCGGCGGACAGACCCGTGTGACGATCCGGCTTGAACGGGTGGAAGTATTCCGGAATCCCGAACAGGAAGACACCGTCCAATCCGAAAAATAAACGCACAATCCGGCAAGAGACGGAGGTAGGAACCGTGAAAAGGGTGTTTGCATGGCTGACCGTCTGCCTGCTGGCCGGGTGCCTGGCCGGATGCGGCGGGGAGAACCGGGTCGTCACTTCGGACACGCTGTATGTTCCGAGGATTGAGGGCATGACCGAAGCCTTTATTCTGGGCATGGACGCCTCCATCGTGCCGTCGCTGGAGGCGGGCGGCGTCCGGTACTATGACTTTGACGGTAAGGAGAAGGACGTTTTTGAGATCCTTTCCGAAAACGGGATCAACTACATCCGGGTTCGGGTGTGGGTGGATCCCTACGACGGCTCCGGCCGGGGCTACGGCGGCGGAAACTGCGACATCGGCACCGCCCTCGCCATCGGCAAGCGAACCACCCGGTACGGCATGAAGCTTCTTGTCGATTTCCACTATTCCGATTTCTGGGCCGATCCCGGTAAGCAGATGGTTCCCAAAGCGTGGGGCGGTATGGAAATCGACGAAAAGGCCGATGCCCTGAACCGCTACACCACGGACTGCCTTCAGCAGCTGAAGGACGCCAAGGTGGACGTAGGCATGGTGCAGCTGGGCAATGAGACCAACGGCAGTCTCTGCGGGGAAACCGCCTGGGGGAACATCTGCTATCTGATGGAGGCCGGCTCCCGAGCCGTCCGGGCAATTTTCCCGGAGGCACTGGTGGCCGTTCACTTCACGAATCCGGAGAACGCCGACGCCATGCGCTTCTACGCGAAAACGCTGGACGATTTCCGACTGGATTACGATGTATTCGCCACCTCCTACTACCCTTACTGGCATGGGACGCTGGAGAATCTCGCCGCCGTGCTCTCTCAGGTTGCCGAAGCCTACGGCAAGAAGGTCATGGTAGCGGAAACCTCCTACGCCTACACCCCGGAGAATACGGATTTCTTTGGCAATACCATCGGCGAGGGCGGCAGCTATGCCAAACCCTATCCCCTTACCGTACAGGGACAGGCCGATGCCGTGGCGGATGTTGTCCGTACAATGGCAGAGGACACGACAAACGGCATCGGTGTCTTCTACTGGGAGGGCGCATGGATCAGCGCCGGAGGCGGCAGCCGGGCGGAAAACAGCCGGAAATGGGAGCAGTACGGCTCCGGCTGGGCCAGCTCCTACGCCGCCTCCTACGACCCGGAGGACGCGGGCAAATACTACGGCGGCAGCGCCGTGGACAATCAGGCGTTTTTTGACAGCACGGGGCGCGCGCTGGAATCCCTGAAGGTATTCTCCCTCCTCCGGACGGGAACCCA
>ULUT01072965.1_pt1 | contig 11677 bp, 7 predicted proteins | sample 1958691 | NCBI WGS metagenome assembly ULUT01 (sample SAMEA4835766, study PRJEB28245) | human gut metagenome | biome: gut microbiome; material: fecal sample | place: Denmark | collected 2008 | reverse complement strand
CCGCGGTGCCTATACATTCCCAACCAACGTAGTTCGTTTCCGCACTGGGGCTAGTCAATCAAGGCTTGTTCTCACAAGCCTCTGCCTTTAGGCAGGGGTGGTTGATCTTGATTTTGGCGATCATTTCGTCAAAGAGTGCCTGAATCTCTTCAAAGGCCCTGGCACCGCCACGAGTTTCCCAGACCGGCGTGCTGCGGGCAGCCACATCAAAGGGAGCGCGGTCGCGGATCTTGTGTTGGAAGAGGTAGTCGTTCATTTCAGTGGACTGCAAGGCTTTGAGCGTTTCCTTCTGCGCCGCCGTTTCTTTCCACTCGTTGATGGCGATCCCGAGAATTTTGAGGTCGGCGTTGGGGCCTTCCTGAATCATGTTGATCGTGTCAAAAAGAGCCGCCACACCGTCCACGGCATAGCCGGAGAGCTTCTGCGGTGTAACAACAAAGTCCGACATGATGAGCGCTGCCGTCAGACGACGCCCCAAGGTGGGCGGGCAGTCAATGATCACGAAGTCGTAGTTGGGGAAGATCTCAGTCAAGTGGGCCTGGGGATTGATGACCTTTTCAAGCGGCAGGGCTTCAACGTCGTAGGCTTGGGCAGTCGCCATGGTGCCGATGATGTCAATGCCGCGCTCGGTCTTCTGAACGTTGATTTCCGGCAGATCATCCTCAAAGAGATCCTGTGAATTCGTGGACGAGAGTTCCGCATCAGCCAACATGGTGCCGGTGGAATTACCCTGGGCGTCCATGTCGATTAAGAGCACCTTCTTATGCTTTTTGAGCTGAAGGTAATAAGCAAACTGGCAGCTGAAAGTGGTCTTGCCGACGCCGCCTTTCTGATTGGCAAAAGAGATAACCGTAGTCACATGAGCCTCCAAAATGTTTCATCAGGATGAAACTCCGTCCCGATATGTTTCCTTAAATAGTGTCTCACAATATAGCACACCAAAATAGAGTTGCACAACGTGAGACAGTAAATCGGGTGTGAATGAAGCAAAAAGTTTCATCAGGATGAAACTTCCACCTCAGACTGTACGTGAGGCAGAAGGGCAGAGGTCGAGATTTCTTGGGTGAAACGCCCAAGTTATGAGGTGTGGAGGAATTTTGTTAGTCATTTCAAATCGGATGGGCAACGGATTCTTGTTACTGGTGCTCGTAATTTCCGAGGTCTTTTGCCCAAGAAAGTCGCCATGCCCCGCTTGACACGTCTATATCCTTGACTATCAACATCCGATTTTTGGAGTTCTAACGTGTTTCATCGCTACCTGCGGCGCATGGTGGTATCCGTACTGGCGGCCCTGACGCTACAGGCTCAGGCTGCCTTGGTGACGGACAACTATGCCAATGCTTCGCACAATGCATTCTTTGACAAGAAAGCAGAAGGTTGGTTTTGGTACCACGATCCGCTGCCTGAAGAAGAAAAGCCGGAAGAGGAGCTGCCGGAATTGCCGCCGATGCCGATCCCGCAGATTGAGGGGAAAACGGAAGCCCCGGCTCCCGCGCCGTTCTCGTTGGCGTGGGTGAAAGCCATGCTTCCGAAGTACATGGAAGCGGCTTGGAACAACCCCACAGAGCAAAACGTGGAGGCGTACTTCCTCATTCAGCGGTTTGCTATCGACCGTGCGACGAATTTCGCCAACATGGCGCAACGCGTGGTGGTCGGCAACACGGCCTTGGATGAAACCATGCGCCGCCCGTTGTCGGCCCCGGGCGCTACTCAGGCCAACTTGAATTACGCGGAAAAGACGCAGCAGATGATGAAGAAGGTGGCGGAACACGCCGGCCTTTGGTTTTTCTTCCGATCTGACTGCCGATTCTGCGAAGCCCAAGCCCCGATTTTGGGGTTCTTGGAGCAGGAAGGCTTTCCGGTATTTGCCATCAGTATCGACGGCGGTCAGTTGCAGAGTCGCCAGTTTGAGCACACCTATAAGGATTCTGGACACGCCGCAAAATTGGGTGTGACGGCAACGCCGGCCATCTTCATGGTGAGCGAGAGCGGACGATTTGATGCGCTGGGAATGAGCGTTCTGACGCTGTCCGATCTGAGACAGCGCATCCTGTTGGTGGCGGCTCGTAACGGCATTCTTTCGGAGGAAGACTTCAAGGAAGCCACGCCGATCATGAACCCCAATCAGCAGCGCGATCTCAGCAAGGAATTGCCGCAGCTTATTCAGGCATCGGCCAATCCGGCTATGGCTTTCGGTTCGGAAAAATCGTCTCAGGCGATGCTGGCATTGGCTGATAAGGATCTGAGCCACATTATGGACAAGGACAATTTTATTGAGCCCGCGAAACTCGTTGAACTCGTAGGAAAACGCAAGACGGGCAATATGAATGAAGAAGAAACAGAGGAGTACTTGAATGCGGTTTCGCTACAGTAAATTAGCAGCGGCTCTTACCACCACTGTCTTGGCGATGGGCATCAGCGGGATCGCGGATGCTGCCAATCCTGGTATCGTGGGCAAGATGGATGAGATCTTCGGTGATATGTCCAACGTCACGAAGCCCGGCGTCTACAAATCGGCCCGTCGAGGCATCATTACGGGCGGCGGTATTTCCACCCGTAGCCGCATCGTTGACACATCGCTCATCAACATCAATTTCCAGAAGCCGACGGGCGGTTGCGGTGGTATCGACGCGTTTGCCGGTTCCATGAGCTTCATTAACGCCGACCAATTCGTTGAGCTGCTGCGATCTATCGCGAGCAACGCCAAGGGGTACGCCTTTCAGGTAGCAATGAATGCTGCGTCAGGGCTGATTGCGTCGATTTTGGGTGATATGCAGAAAGTCGTCCAAAGCCTGAACGATTTGAACATCAATTCCTGCCAGTTGGCCCAAGGTCTGGTGAACTCGGCTATCAGCTCTGTACAAGACCAGAAACTTCAGGCGGATGTGTCGCTGACGAACGCTCTGAGCGGCTTTAACGATGTGGCCCAAGCGTTCCGGAATTTCGGTAACAGTAAGAACAACACGACCGAAACCTTCAAGGCCGCTCAGACTAATGCGGATTTGAAGGCAACGATGGACAGTACCTATGGCAATGTCCTTTGGAAGGAATTAAAACGTAATAACATCAAGAAGCTCATGACGAGCTCTAACGAAGATACGGAATACGGTACGATCATGGCGATCACCGGAACGTATGTGACGGAGGCCCCAAAAGAAAACGACGCGAGTCCTCAGACTTCCAACTTCCCGATTACGCCTTATGACCATTTGTTGGAACCCAAAGATTACATTGAGGGCGGTACGTTCAAGATTTATACCTGCGGTACCGACCAAACGGATTGCGCGGCTCCGACAAAAAAGACCATTACTCTGAAGGGGTTGAAGAACCAGATCATGACCGCATTGGTTGGTGATGCCAGTTCTGTGGGCATGATTGCTAAATTCCATTCAGGGGAAGGCGCAAAACTCTCGGATTCCGAGCTGAAGATCTATTCAGGTTTGCCGCTCAAGGCTGCTACGGTGATTTCCAACCTCTCTATGTATTCGCCGGATGCAGCACGCGATTTGGCCGAGGAGATTGCCTACGCTGTGGCTATGCACAACGCGTACGAAGTGACGCGTCAATATCTGCGTATGGCGCGTTATGCGATTAGCAGCAGCAAGATGGCCGGCAAAGAACAAACGATTGAAATGATCAATTCCCGTTTGGCGACATTGGATAGCGAATTCTTGGCCTATTCGAAGGTTCATCGTCCTTTGGTTGAAATCATGAACGAATATAACCAGATTCAAAAGAATATAACCAAGATGGCTTTGTTGACCAGTAATCAGCGCCCGAATATTGGATCAGACGGTGCTCTTAACTGATTGAGTTGTAATCGCTAGCAAATACCCTGACACTGATATTGTCGGGGTATTTTTTATTTAAATTAGATGGAATTTCAAGGTAGAGATTTATTGGGTAAAGCGCCCAACAAACAGAAGGGAACACCAAAAATCGGATCGTAATCTGTGAGAAAAATTTTTTCGGCACCGTCCGGTAGCCGGAAATCACTTGAGCTAGGTTATGACTACCTTCAACATCATTTCCATCGGGGACGTCGAATTCCTCGGAAGAATCCTGAACGCCGTTGCTACGGTTTGTGGAACCGGAGACTTTAAGACGCTCTGCATTTGCGGATTTATCTTCGGGCTGCTCTTCATTGGATTTCAGTGCATCTTCCAAGGTGCGCAACGAATAAACCTACAGCACACACTAGTCTGTTTCATTTGCTACATGTGTTTCTTTGGGCCTTCTTGTACCGTGACCATTGAGGATGCTCGTGGGTCAACCTACACGCGCGTCGTCGATAACGTTCCTATCGGTGTCGGCGTCGCGGGGATGGCGATTTCCGGCATTGGCTATGGGGTTACGAAACTCATGGAGCAAGCCTTCGGGACGGTAGATCGAACCGAAAATTACTCGTATATCGAACCTCTCAAGATTTTGAACGACCTGCGCTCGGCGGCGTATTCAGATGACATCTGGGCTGCCATTGACAACCAGTGCGGGGCCGGGTGCGATACGCGTCAGGCGGTCGTGAATTATCTGGCGGAATGCACCTCGAAGGGTATTCAGGTTGGGGTGATTAACCGCAGCAATCTTCGTCAGGCGGACTTTACGGGGAATGCTGATGCCTTTCAGTTCGTCAACAACGCCTATATGACGTATTTGCCATTGATCGAAAGCGGCAAGTTGGTCGGGACTGACAACGACGGCTACGTCACCTGTGCCGAAGGGTGGTCGAAAGTTAAAACGCACGTACTCAATAAGATTCCGACGGCAGCCGTGGCGACACGGCTCAACGGTATGCTGAACATCAAAGAGTTTTCGGAGGACGGGACATCAAAAGCTGTGAGTACGGATTGGTCGAAAATCTCGGATTCTTTCCAGATGTTGGGATTGACAGCAAATCGTGCTCAGGACTTTATGAAAGCCGCCGTAGTGGACTCGGTGATGAACGAGGCCAATGCTCAATTTTTGAAGTCCCAACATGATGTCAGTACGGCCATCATGATCAATCAGGCGATTGTGCAACGCGACACCCAATGGGCGTCCGAACAGAGCATGTTCGTCAGCGCTTCTCGGGGCTTTATGGCGTTTTTCGAGGGCTTTGTTTATGCCGTGACGCCGTTGATGGGGTTCTTCTTCATGGTCGGGGCTTTTGGCCTCAGTCTTGTGGGGAAATACTTCATGGTGTTGGCATGGATCCAACTCTGGTTGCCCTGTATGTCTATCTGCAACCTTTACACCATGACAGGGGCGCGAAGCGCTATGTCGGTTGCCAACAACTACGGGGCTTCCATTTACGCGCTTGACACGATCTATAACAACGTGTCCCATTGGGTTGCCGTCGGCGGTGTGCTTTTTGCCGCAACACCTGTCCTGGCACTCTTCATGATTTCCGGGTCGATGTACGCCTTCACGACGCTTACGAACCGGATGCAGGGCCGCGATCACTTCAATGAGAAGGGGATTGCACCGGATGTGCAGCAGGTGGGAGCGCTTCAGAGTACGGCTCCGGTGACGCAAAACGATCGGACGTTTGGTGTGCGGGATACGCGCTTCGAGACTCAGGCAAGTTCGTTTACTGTTGGGCAGGGATTGTCCTTGGTTAAGAGCCACCGCGAAAGTTTGGCGAACGAGGCCACAAGCAGTACCTCGGCTGCGGTGAGCGAGATGATGAAGAACGGTACGTCGTTCTCAACGCAGAATCAGTATGCGGAAGCGTTCGGTCAACAGTGGCAGGATCAGCTGGTGACTTCAAATCAGACGGCTCGGCAGTGGGCTGGAATGGACTCTGAAGGTGGAATCTTTACGTCAAGTCAACAAACTCAGTTGATGGGGGCTATTGGTGCAACGCTTAGAGCAGGAGCCTCGGGTGGATATGGTTTTAGTTTTGGAATGAATACGCTTGATGAAGATGGAAATAGACTATCGAATTCAGAGATAGCAAACAGAAAAGGAGCTATCGAAAAAATTGCTAATCGTTTTGGGTTAACGTCTAATTTTAGGAGTAACGCTGATGGTTCTGTGGGTGTGACGTTGACTGCGCAAGCATCGTCAACTGATTCTACATCTGGTGGAATCCAACACGGTAAACAATTTAATTCGTCAGACAATTCAAGTCAGACTAAATCTAAATTGTCGAATCTTTCACAGTCATTGAATGCTGCCCAACGTAATATTTCTTCAGATACATGGAATCAGTTGGCATCGGCTGAAAAGAATAAAACATTATCTGATTCGTATAGTAAGTCGGCACGGATGACAAAGGCAGTTGAAACGGTTTCTGGTTTGCAGCAAAGTGCTGGGGTAAATCAGTCAATCAATTCGATTGCTTTGCAACACAGTTTGCACAATTCAGATGCAATGAAGTTTGTCAATAGAACTGTTAATGCGATGACAGAAAAAGATAAACAACATTTTAATGAGGAAATGGATAAATTTATAGAAAGACACATGGATTCTGAGTCTGCACGACTTAATGCTGCTATTAATTATTTTGGAGCTGGTTATGGGGACGAACAATCGCGAGCTGAATTTGGTGCGCTGTTAGAAAAATCCAGTCTGCCTATTTTAGGTATGAATCTGAGTCAACTTGACGTAGGTCAGATGGATAAGCCCGGGGATGTGGAGAATCGCTTCGATAAGGTTCGCGGCGACATTAAGGGACAAGAAGGCAGCATCAATGCTCAGAATCCCGGGAAGGTACATTACGAAGGTGGCAAGGCTGCTGTTAGGGGAAGTAATGCAATGAATCAACCGACAATTGATCGGCAGTTCAGAGAAAATCGAGCATCTACTATGAAACAAACGCGAGAAGAAACTTTGGCAAATCTTGCCAATTCTCCGATTCAAGGGGATGCCATGAAATTAGTGAGCTTCTTTAAGGATGGGCCTCTGAATGGACAGCCGGGTATAACTGATAGAATTTCTGATATGTTGTTTGGTAAGGATAATGCGCCTACCAAGGATGCTACAGGAAACTTTAAACCAAACGTGCAAAACTGGAAGGAATGGCAAGCGGATTACAATAATCAGAAGAAATTAAGTGGATTTACAGATACTCAAGTAAGTGTTATTGAAGCGATGCACAATATGCAGTATGCTAAAGCCACTTTCAATTCTGAGGAATATCAAAAAGCTCGTATTGAACTTGATAATGCGTCAAATGCATTATGGAACGAAATGAAACAAACGTTAATTGGAGATCGAAATCTTGAACATGGAAAGGATGATGGTGACATTCAAAAAGTTTCCGAAGCCTCAGCGCACATGTTGAGTCAATTGCGGGATGTTTTTGTCCAGCAAAATGAAGGAACCGGAACAATGATTAAACAGTTTAATACTGCTTATGATTTAACGGGGCCAATGAAGAGTAAATAGTATAACAGTAAAAAAGCGAGTCATTAATCTGGCTCGCTTTTTTTTGAATAATTTAGAGGCCCATAGCTTTAGAAATATAGGGCCAAATATAAAGATATAAATAATATATGCCGGCAAACGAAAAGGCAGCGATTATGGCAACAAATGTATAAGCAAAAGTATCGTTTATATCTTTAGCTGTTTTTGCACGCCGTTCAAGAAGATCGTACATTTCTTCGTTTTTTTTGAACACTTCAAAGCAGAACGGGCAAATACTGTGAAGCGGTTCGCCATACCGGAACACCACCCTCGGAGCCATCCATTTTCCGCACTTTGGACACTTCACCTTGCTCGACTGCTTCGAGTTCGGATTTTCCAGATCGTCCCGTTCCTGATCAAACATCAGATTCTCAATCTTCGGTGCTTTGCCCAGCTGGCGAGGTGCCGCCACAATCGTGAAAATGACGTGCCTGCTGATCTTAGGAAGAGCTGTCTCCTTGACGCTTTCGACGCGGAAGAAGTACTTCTCGCCGTCATCACCCCGCACGAAGCCGTAGCCGTCGGCCTGCTTAAAGCTGACGATGACACCGCGTTTTGATTCGCTTACGGTCGTAGGGGTTGAGTTGAAGAGGGAAGAGGGAGCGTCACCGGCGATGGAACGTGAGAGTTTTTCGGTTTCGGCGGCGAAGTCTTTGGTCTTTGTTTTGAACATTTTCAATACCCGTATTAAGCGATTAATCCCAACAAAGAGTGAGATACGTGTCTTTGTTTATTTACATAAGTATATCACAATGTGAGACACTAAATTAAAAGAGAGAGGATTCCCCACACCATCAGGCAACTGAATTTGTAGCAATTTGCATCGTTACTCTGACGGTACTTCCTGCCAAGCTACAAAGGCTCGTTTCTCTTCAGAAAAGACGGCGGCGGCCCGCACTAAAGATTTGGACGAGGAGGCACCATAGTTCCGATCCGAAATCTGTTTCACAGCCTTGTTTAGGAGAGCTTTGGCGTCCTGTCCTTTGCGTTGGAATTTGAGCTCAATCACCCAGTGGACATTTTCAGCGTCCACTTCGAGGTCACTGCGTCCTAAAGCACCGCCGGTTTCGCTTCGCACAGTAAAGCCCGCACCCGCGATAAAGACCTGAAGATAGGATTGGACAAACCTTTCCTCGGTAATGGGATACTTGACGTAATAGAGGGCGGCAAAGGCACGATTGGCAGATTCAAAGAGGCCTTGGATATTGCCTTCATTCAATGCCGGGGCAATGGTCTCGGCCTTAACACCTACAAGATCCTGCTCATGCAGCAATTTTTGGCTGTAGAGTTCAGCCAAAGAAACTGCGACCTCTTTATTAGGGTATCCGACCCAAAAGGAATTCAGGCTGCGTTTTTTGATGGTGAGGTACCCAGCCTGAGTTAAGAGAGCCACGTCGTTAATGTGATCAAGGTCGGTAGAACCGTCTAGGTCAGAGTAGTTTACCAACTGATCGACAGCATACTCTGAAGGCGTTTTCAAAGCATGGGAATGCAGATATTTTTGCAGCAGTGTTAAGGTGCCGCCGCTACGCATCCAGTAATTAAGGAAGCCTCTGGAAGGTCGACTGAAAAAATTCAATACGGACCACGGTGCGTAGAGGTGCTGCGTAACCTCATCATCGAAACAGTAGCCGTCGTAATTCTCGCGAAGTTGCACTAGAACTTGATCCGGTGATGTGTTGAGGACATCGGCAGCTCGCTGTAAGTAACCGGGGAAGTAACGCAAAATATCCTCATCGGTATACCCCAACAAGGGAGCAAATAACGGATCTAAAGAAATATCTGTGAAGTTATTCAGCTCTGAAAAAACACCTGTTTGGTTGAATTTGGCGATGCCGGTTATAAAGACAAATCGTAAGCATCTATCATTGGCTTTTATGGCGGCGTAAAACGAAGAAAGACGTGTACGAACCGACCTGAAAAGTTTCGGGTCGTGAAGACAAGCTGTCAGCGGCGAATCGTATTCGTCAACGAGGAGTACCAATGAATTTCCAGAAAGTGACTTCATCCAGGTTGATAGCTGTCTGACGACGTTTTGTTTCTTGTTTTCGTCGTAGCAGAAACCAAGGGGTTCAAACGAATCAATGAGAAGGCCATCCAACTGGGTATAGAAATCCTCAAGATCCTCAATATTTTTTATTTCAGAGAAGTCAATTTCAACGACGTTGTAGGTCGTGTCTTTCCAAAGTTTTTCAATCGCGAGACCGGAAAAGAACTTTAGCCCGTGTTTGAAGAGGGACGCAAAAGTACTGACGAGCAAAGACTTTCCGAATCGCCGGGGGCGAGTCAGAAAGAATTTTTCCGGGTAGTTAGCAAGTTCGTAGATTAAGGCCGTTTTGTCGACGTAAATTTGCCCGCGACCTCGAAGTGTTTCGAAATCAGAGGTGCCGGTCGGCAAGGGGGACAGTACATTTTCAACCATTTTTCAATCCGCTTTCTCGCATTTTCGCAGATCTGCGTTTTGCCAACATATGAACACGCGTTTTTCTTCGGAAAAGACAGCAGCAGCCCGCACTAAAGATTTAGACGATGAGGCACCGTAGTTCCGATCCGAAATCTGTTTCACAGCCTTGTCTAGGAGAGCTTTGGCGTCCTGGCCCTTACGCTGGAATTTGAGTTCGAGAACCCAATGGAAGTCGGTCGTATCCCATTCCAAATCACTGCGCCCAAGGGCACTGTGTCGTTCTGAAACCACGTCGAAGCCGACGCACGTCAAAATGATGAGCAGGAACGTCTGGCAAATTTTCTCAGTGTTGATGGGATGCTGCATGTAGTCGAAAGCAGCAAACGTCTTGTTGACGGCCCCAAAAAGGGCTTCTACGTCCCCGGCAAGAACGGCTTCCTTCACACTCTGCCCGCCGGCGCTGGCGACCGTCTGCTTCTTCAGCAGCATCCGGGCGTAGAGTGCCGCCATGGACTTGGCAACCTCGCGGTTCGGGTAGCTGACGTAGAACGCGTCAATCTCCTGACGCTTAATCGTGAGGTAGCCGGCCTGCGTCAGCAACGCCAGGTCGCTGATCGTGTCGAAGTCCGCGGACGAATCCAATTCGTCACAGGCAATGATTTGCTCCTCGCCATATTCCGTCGGCGATTTAAGCGCGTGGGAATGCAGATACTTTTCCAGCAGTGTCAGCGTGCCGCCGCTCTTCATCCAATAGTTCGAAAAGCCCAATTCCGGAGCGGCAAAAAACCGCATGACAGACCACGGCGCGTAAACGTGGGTACTGACAAGCATATCGAAGCAGTAGCCGTCGTAGTTTTCGCGCATATGGTTGAGGACTTCGTTGGCCGGCAGCTTCAATCGCTCGGCTGCTCGGGCAAGGTAGCCGGCAAAGTAAGTGCGAATGTCGTCTTCGGAATACCCCAGAAGTGTTCCGAAGCCCGGGTACAGCGAAATATCCGAGAAGTTGTTGAGTTCCGAGAAAATCCCGGTCTGGTTGAACTTCGTAATGCCCGTCATGAAGACGAAGCGTAGGCAGGCGTCATTGGACTTTATGACAGCGTAGAACGTAGACAGGAGTCCGCGGACACGGTTGAAGAGCGCTTTGTTTTCCAGGCACGCCGTATGCGGCGCGTCGTATTCGTCAATGAGCAACACAAGGGAGCTCAAGGGCTGCGCTTTCATCCAGTTTGAAATCTGATAGATCCAATTGGATACGTCGCTTTTATCCAAGACGAAACCGCCCTTTGCGAAGGCACTGACTACCACTTCGCGGACGTTCTGTTCAAAAGATTCGAAATCCGAGAAGCCTTTGACCTCTGAGAAGTCGATTTCAACAACGTTATACGTCGTGTCCTTCCATAGCTTTTCAATGGCGAGTCCGGAGAAGTACTTCAGACCATTCCTGAAGAGCGATGCAAAAGTACTGACGAGCAGCGATTTTCCGAATCGGCGGGGTCGGGTTAAAAAGAACTTTTCGAACTTGCTGGCAAGATCGTAAATTTGTGCCGTTTTGTCAACGTAGAGTTGCCCACGCTTGCGCAGTGTTTCAAAGTCGGAAGTTCCGGTAGGCAACGGCAGAAGGATATTGTCAGTCATTTTTGATGTCCACAGTTCCCAAAAAACTAGGAGCCAATGCTTGCCGATTGTACCCGCCCTTGTTAAGGGAATCACACCGCTGGTTTTCGGAACGGCAGGAAAACGCCGGCTAGACGAAAAGTGTAGCAAAAACCCTTGATACTCAGGATTTTTAAGCCAAAATTTTGCACAGTGGGCTATTTCACATTATTATTGAACTTTCAGTCTCACAATGTGACACTCTATCTTGTATGTTCATGGCGAAAATCC
>ULUT01049163.1_pt1 | contig 11687 bp, 7 predicted proteins | sample 1958691 | NCBI WGS metagenome assembly ULUT01 (sample SAMEA4835766, study PRJEB28245) | human gut metagenome | biome: gut microbiome; material: fecal sample | place: Denmark | collected 2008 | reverse complement strand
ATTAACGTATTTCACGAACGATGTACTAGACACAAAAAAACTTACATCCATTTCCTCCGTCAGACGACTCTGAGTCAGGCTACTCAAAAAGTACGGTCTCTTCCACTTTCTGACTGATTGCCAAGCGATTTTCTACATTGATGTTGTTAACGATCCATCCCTGCATCTGACACCGTTTAACAAATTCATCCACCCGATTCACGCCATTCATCTCTTTGAGCGTCACGACAACAGCAAATTTCAGCCCCTGCCCCTTCTTTTCCATCCCGCGTTCTTTGACTTTAATGCTGAGCCCCCAGCTACCGCTGGGAGAATAGATTTTCCGAGGCTTGGTCCGCGACGACAGCACATCCGAGACAACCTTGACGTTATCCCATTTCCGGAACCAGCCGCGCGCCACTTGCTCGGGTATATTTATGAACCCTTTATGATCCTGACGATTCCCGTTTACGGGGACAATGGTACTCGTTCCGTCCTTTTCGCCCCCTTTGGTACGACCGAAATGGATGTCCAATTCGGTTGACGTATAGTCAACCCCCTGGTTTCGGTCACAATTCGGGAAATAGCAAAGTGTTGCCCTAGCAAAAAACGGATTCTGCCTATTCACAACCGGTACAGGAATAGCATAGGTATAGGTTTCATAACCGTGAATTTCTCCCGTCACCAAAAAACGGATCTCATCGTCTTGAGCACGAACCACCTGATCAATATGGCGCGGAACTACGCCGAATCCCATCAGACGACTTTTTTCATCCAACTTCTTCCAACCGCTCGCCGCATCAATGATCAAAGCCTTCGCAGCCTCTCGCGTAAGCCCCATTCGGTAAATCAGAAAAGCCATTTTCCGCGTCACCCAGGGCGCAGCAAACGATGTCCCGATGACCTTTGACGCCCCCATGACTGCCGGGTTATAAACGATCATGCGGTCGTCTTTACCGTCTCCTCCGTAGGCACATACATCCGGCTTATTAAAGAAATGCAGTACCGGTCCCCGACGGCTGTACGAAGCGGGGTTTCCATGCCGGTCTACCGCATTCACCACCAAAGCATTAATGGAATCCGCGGGCGCTCCTACCCGCATGTCTTCCGGATCCTCTTTTTTACGGTTCGTACCGGCGATGACAAAAATAACGTCAAACTCACTCTGAAGCCGATCCAACTCCGCCGCTTCAGGCGAAACGGCATCTTCCGGAGCTTCCAACACACTCCCCAACGACAAATTCCAAACCTTGATCTGACGATTCGCCGCCACAATCTCCCGAATATTTTTCAGAATATTGAACGAACTGAATTGCCCCGCGGTCGCTACCCCAAAATGCTTCACACGGAAGTAACCACAACCGTCCTGCAGCCACGGATTGACGTAATTTCCATCCACAATGACCGAGCATACTTCCGTACCGTGCCGATAATTATCAGGGGACTGAAAAGCTTCCTCCACATACGAATTATCAGCTTCCACCCAAGCCGCAAACGGAGCCTTGATGTCAAACAACGTATCAATCACCCCTATCACGGGTTCATCTTTAGGTGCCGGCAACCAGGACGGTACGAGTTCGGTTTGGTCAGGTATTTCCAGCGGCGGCATTTCCTGCCAATCCTTCACCGCCATGGCAACAAGGTACGGAGCAGCATTGGTCAGTTGCTTGAGTTCCGCCGCTGAGAGATATACCGTTTGGTCATCCAAATAACGATCTGCCGGAACTCTCAAATTCAGTTGGGTCAAAATATCGACGGTTTTTCTGTCTGATCGGTAAAGGGTAACAATTTTGTCGTCCTTAATCTCTTCATCTTTACATTGATCAACGGCAAAACTTTCTGCGTAGAAAGCATCCCGGATGACCGCTGCGAAAAGACTTTTTGAAAGACCCCCAGACGGCAACTGCTTGCTTCCGTCCTGTAGATCGTCCAATGCTTTGGCGGTAATACAACCATCAAAACAACTGTCAACCAACCCCGCCCCTGTTCTCAACAGACCTTCCGATTTTTCAATGCAGTCCCGAGGCACATAATGCGTAATGATGTGACAGAGCTCATTCTTTGCAGTCCTCCCAAAACGTGCACCGCAAACCGACCTATCCGGCAGAATACTTCCTTGCTTCAACAACGCTTTAATGCGATTACTTTTTGCAATAATCCGACCGTAATGCACACTTACAAAGGCATCCTGGACGACACCTTCATGTTCTATCCAATATTGAGAAACCTCTGCCAAATCATCAGCCAGCCGGCGAAGTTTTTTTGACGTCACTTCCCCGCCGGTCGGCAACTTCACGGGGCCCGGACGTCGCGTTGCATCGCTCGTTTTGAAGCTGAATTTCACTTCCAAAAGATCATTCATTGCGCATCTCCTTCAGTTCACGCGAAGCCCGACTTTTTGATACACCGGTCAATATTTCAATTTCCCGCAACGTAAACCCTTCGTCCTTGAGGGTTTTGACATCCGTCGGCTGCCGCCCCGTAAACGCCTTGTAAAGCTTGGGCATATAGTCAAAATTCTCACCGGACAGGCTGAAGGCCGTCGCCAGTCGAATTCGATTTTTGATTTCTGCGGGCATCGGCAACGATTTCAAGGTAATAATCTTCCGGAAAAGGGCCATCTTCCTACCGCTACAGCCGTATTTTTTCAGATAAAAGTCCAGTAAATTCTCTGCAATTTCAACTAAATCTTCCTGCCGGTAGCGATTAAAATCCACCGTCATGTCAAAACGCCGTACCAAAGCCGCGTCCATGCGGTCAAAGAGATTCGTCGTGGCAAAAAGCAACACCGTTTCCGGCAATTCATCCAAGGCCTTCAGCAGCGTCGATGTGACCCTCCCCATTTCCCGAACGTCCTGACTGTTTGTGCGATCCAATGCCAACGCATCAATCTCATCCAGCAAAAAAACGTACTGCGAAGGATCCGCGGTAAGTTTCATCGCACTGAAGACTTCAACAACATTTTTCTGGGTCTGCCCTAAGCGGCTGTCGATTAAACGCGAAAAATCGACGGCGTACAGCTTTCGCCCCAATACTCTGGCGATCTGACGCACCGATTCCGTTTTGCCGGTTCCAGGAGCGCCCTGCAGCAGAAATTTATGCAACCCGCGGTGCAGACTCACCACCCGCACAATGTTTTCCAAGTCGTCTGAAATATCCTGCGGCAACGGCAAAGGATCCGAGTTCGTGAGCGGCACGGATTCAAAGGAATGACTCCACGCCTCATCGTCATCCGCCGCTTGCGGGGCAAACAAATGGGTTCCCGATATCTGCGCCATGATGTATTGAGCCAATTGAGCATCGCCCATGGCATCAAATTCGCGCGCGATTTCAGCGGCTTCACTGCGAAAGCCTGCCTCATTTTTTTCCGCGTGGTATTTAATGAGATTAATGATGTTGCGTTTTTTCATGAGTCCTCCTTATCCTCTATAATCATCGGAGGATTTTTACTGAGACACAGTATACACCAGTTGGGACACACCTTTACTTGACATAAAACAAAAAAGCAGGTAAAGTCCGTGTCATCATCAAAATTTGGAAGTGTTTCTTCTTCCCGCGCAACGGGAAAATTTCAGGAAGAGTGGTTCTTCTGCCTCCTGCCAGAGGCAGAAGAACCTGGGAACTGACACTTGCTCGGGGATCCCGGCAGTCATCAGTGTACTGATGGAGTACTCTGTACGGCGGCCCTCAATATTCAGTCCGACTCGAGCAAGAACTTCGTAAGGAGTTCGACATGGGACTTAAGACTGTCCGCGTGCGAGCCTACTGGCGTCGGAGAAACGGGGAATGGGAGCACGTTTGTTCTCATCTCCGCTCCCGTCCGCGTCCTCATTGACCGGCTAACCTGGCAACTGCCGCCACTAGCGTAATTAATTGGGGCGGCAGTTTAAGCCATCTGCTGTAAATTTACAACAAAACGCCGACAATTCCGCCAAAATTTTGTAACGGCCACGCTGAGGAACGTGGCCTATTTCGTTTTTATCACCTTGTTTTAAGGTGTAATTTAGAAGCTTCCTCAAAAACGATCAATTCATCGGCAAAAACCGAGCACACAGTTCCTGCACATGCTCTTCAATCGTCACGTCGGTGCGCATGTTGATGTACTTCTGGTAAGGCGCTTCCAAGTGAATCGGATGCTCGCGCACGTCCTGCATCACGCGTCTGAAATCGTCGAGATCGTTCACGTCAAACGAGCGCAGCGACCGATCGTCCAACACCTCGCAACACCCGATGTTCGCCCCCATAAGAGAAGGCGTACCGTTCCAAACGCTTTCGAGCCCCGCCGTACCCAGAGGGTCGTAGAAACTTGCCAGCACGGTGTAGTCGCAGGCGTGATAAAGCTGCTGCATCTCTTTGCAGAACCCGACATAGAGCGCATTTTTAAAGGGGTGCTTTAAGGGGCGGCCCGCCACGACGAGAAGTTCCGGATACGTCGTATGTTCAAAATACTGCCGCAGAAGTTCAATGCCCTTTCGCTTGTGGCTGGAAGACGGGAACAAAAAGAGCGTCTTGTCTTCGGGGAGCCCGAATTTCTTTCGGAGCGCCTTGCGATCCAACTCGTGCTCCAATACCTTAAAAGTCTGCGGTGGGTAGATCACCTTCATTTTCTGAGGATCCACGCCGTAAAACGCCTGCAGTTCCCGATACATCGTCTGGGCGTGCGCGACGACGAATTTCGCGTTCGCGTACATGTCGCGTTCTAGATTGATGATCCATTGGTCGTAAAACCGGGGCGTCTTCTTCATTGCCTTCAAGTAGCCGATGTGGTTGCCGCCGCAGATTGCGATGTCCGACGTCACCGCGAGGCAGCTCCCGATCATGAATTCGCAGGGCACCGTCGGACGCACTTCGCGCAACCACTTGTTAAAGCGCAGAACGTTGATTTTGTTCGGGAGCCATTTGGCGACGTGCGGACAGGCGTGTACTTCGGCCTTGGCGTACGTAGGGAGCGTCGGATCTGCCGACATTGTGAAGACCACCGGAGTGTGCCCCAGATGAATCAAGGCCTCAATCACGTTGAGGGCGTACTGTTCCATGCCGCCGGAGCGGGCGAAAGCGTTACAGGCGATACCGATCCGCATCTAATTCTCCAATCCTTCTTAGTCACCCAACTTCTTGAGTGTTTCGTCGAAAGCACTTCGCATTTCCGCGACACTTTTATACCGAAGTTCCTTCTGAGCATTCATTCCCTTCGCGACGAAATCACGCCACTCAGGCGCAATGTTGCTGCGGTTTTCCCGTCCCGTCATCACAAAATAAACGATGAGAGTCAACGCGTACATTTCATGCCAAATGCTGTAATTGGCAAACCCTTCCTCTTCCAGACGAGGATCATTGAAAGATCCTTTCATGACCGTATCACACGTCGTCAGCTGACTCTCCGGCAGTTTTACCAGTCCGAAATCCGAAAGTTTCACTACATGGCAACTATCGTATTTCTTCAACAAAATGTTATTCGGACTGAGATCCCGATGTAACAGTCTCTTGTTATGCAGATACTGCATCGCTTTCAAAATTTGCCGAACCAACCCCGCTCTTTCTTTGCGGGACAGTCGATCATTGTTGCGTTCAATGTAGTCCCCTAACGTTCCGTCAAGATACTCCATAAAGTACTGGGGCTGCACCGGACGGTCTTCATATCGATAAACCTCCGCCACGTAAGGCGAAGACAGTTGCTTCATCACCTCAAATTCCCGCTGAAACCGCTCCAGTTCATCATCTCTCAGCGTCTTCTTTGCTCGTTTAACGATAAATTTTTTATGAAGAAACGTATCTTCATAAACATACGCTTCCGCATAGGAACCACGCCCCACCAATTTCAGCGTGGCGTTCGTCACCGTAGAACGACTGACGGACAGGTTGTCAGCAGGGATCAACACCGGCATCGTGTAATAGAGAGTCACCTCATCCATTTGCGGCGGGATATCACTACCGTAACTCGACTGAAGGAACGTCCGGCAGTTCTGCAACACCTCATCGTAATACGAGTCAAACTGTATCGGCGTTTCCGTCTGCTGCGAAATACTGCATAAATTCCGCAACATATCAATGCAACGGATCAGCTGTCGACTCTCTTCCGCGGGATAATGCTTTGTACCGTTCCGCTTCGCATTAAGCACCCCCAACAGCGACATCAAATCCCGATGCACTGTCGATAACAACAAACGTAACTGCGCACTCTCCGCCCAGTGGTAAAGATTCTCGTATTCCTGAGTCAGGGAACCGTGTTCTCTCAGTTCTTTCGTATAACCGAAAACCGCATTTTCCATCAGTCGATTCATTTCGGAAAAGCCTCCTTTTGGCACCTTTGATAAGGATAGCAGGCTTTTCGCCCAGCCTACCCCCCTTGCTCAGCCATCGCCCCCGTCTGCAGCCTCACCATATGCGCATACGCCCCGCCCTTCGCGAGAAGCTCCGCAGGCGTTCCTTCTTCCACCACCGTCCCCTGGTTCATGACGACGATGCGATCCGCGCGATCAATGGTGGACAACCGATGCGCAACCGTGAGACACGTTCTGCCCTGCATCAGCGTTTCAAGCGCTTCCTTAATGCGGTTTTCGCTTTCACTGTCGAGCGCACTCGTTGCTTCGTCCAAAATCAAAATCGGAGCATTCTTCAAAAGAGCTCGCGCAATGGAGATGCGCTGCTTTTGACCGCCGGAGAGTAAGCCGCCCGCTTCCCCCACAGGGGTATCGAGCCCCTTGGGGAGCTGCGCCAAGACTTCGGTCAAAGCCGCCGCATCCGCTGCCTTCTGAACGGCTTCGTCGGTGGCATTCGGGAACCCGTAGGCAATGTTTTCGTGGATCGTCGTATCAAAGAGAATGACGTCCTGCGACACAATGGCGATGTTGTCGCGAAGACTCGTCAACGTACAGTCATTGACGTTGACGCCGTCCACCGTCACCTTCCCCTCAGTCACATTCCAAAACCGCGGCACGAGGTTCACCATGGAGGATTTTCCCGACCCCGACAAGCCCACCAGTGCAACGTGTTCTCCGGGCTTCACCGTAAGCGACACGCCTTTGATGGCTTCCGTCGTTGTGCCGGGATAGGTGAGATGCACGTTGTCAAAAACGATCTCACCCTTGACGTTTTTCAATTCCACCGTCCCTTTGTCATTTTCGATCGGCTCATCCATCGTGTCGAAGATACTCTGCGCTGCGACGCTGATGCTCGCAAACGTCGCGTTTAACCCCGCCAAATGCTGCAGCGGCGGCATCAAAAGGAGCATCGCGGACAAAAAAGTAATGAATTCCCCGATGGTGAGACGCCCCGCCTGCGCTTCAAACAAGGCGTACGCCACCACGACGGCTACGCCCGACATCGTCACGATCTGGGTCACCGGGGTGCCGAGTCCCTGCATGATCTGCCGCTTTAATTCCGTCTGCCGGATCTTTTTGTTGATGGGCTTAAAGCGTTCCATCTCAAAGTCGTACGTATCGCTGATTTTGACGAGGCGTTCGGCTTTGTAGGATTCCTGCACGCGGGAGAGAATCCCCGCGATCGCCGCCTGACTGTCCTTTACGATCTTGCGGGTTCGTCGGCTGATGGCACGAAGAATGAGTGCCCCTACGGGCCCCACGACGCAGGCGACCAACGTCAACTGCCAGTTCTGCCAAAAAAGCACCGCAAAAAGCGCCACGATCTGCAGGGAGTCCCGCACCAGAATGATGGCCGCGGAGACAGCGCCACCCAAGGCGATGTTGGCTTCGTTTACAAACTTTGAGCACACCAACCCCGTCGTGTGAGTTTGGTAATTGGCAAACGGCCAATGCAGGATTTTCGCAAAGAGTTCGGTGCGCAGCGTCACCAACATCGACTGACTGATCTTCGTCATGACGTAGGTACTCATGACGGTGGACACGGCGTAAAGAAGCGTCACACCGATCAAAGCCGCAGGCGCCGCCGCAATCACCCAAGCCTGCTGCTCGTAGAACCCCAAGTCGGTGAGTTTCCCCAAGAGTGTCGCAGTCAAGGACGACATACTCGCCGCCCCCACCATCCACAACGCGGCAAAGGCCATCATGCCTTTGTACGGTGCCGCGTAACGGATGAGGCGCTTTAAGGCCGGATCAAAATCGGTCCAAAGGGATTTCAAACTCTTCATAACAGCGTCCTTCAGGCCTTATTCTCGGGTTTCACATCATCAAACTTGGCGTCAGGCGTAATCCCCTGCAGGGCACAGAGCCGGGCGTAAAGTCCCTCCTTGCGGATTAATTCCGCGTGCGTCCCCACTTCCTGAATGACGCCGTCCGCCATCGCCACGATCTTATCGGCGTTTTCCACGGTCGACAATCGATGCGCGACGATGAAGGTCGTGCGGTCTTTCATCAGATGTGCCAAAGCGATTTTGACCGCCTGTTCGCTTTCGGCGTCCAGCGCACTCGTCGCTTCGTCCAAAATCAGAATCGGGGCGTTTTTCAAAAGCGCCCGCGCGATGGAGACGCGCTGCTTTTGACCGCCTGACAACCGGCTGCCACCTTCGCCCACCGGGGTATTGAGGCCTTCGGGGAGACTCGCGATGAAGTCCTTCAGCGCGGCGGCTTCGACAGCTTTAGCGATATCGTCTTCCGTTGCCTCGGGCGTGCCGTAGATGATGTTGTCGCGGATCGTTCCGTCAAAGAGGATTACGTCTTGGCTCACGACCGCGATGTTGCGCCGGAGGCTCGTGAGCATCACGTCTTGGGTATCAACACCGTCAATAAGGATTCGACCGCCCGTCGGGTTCCAAAAACGCGGGAGGAGATTCACGAGCGTCGTTTTCCCGGAACCAGACGCCCCAACCAAAGCCACCGATTCGCCGGGGCGCACCGTGAGATTGAAGTCGTGCACGGCATCGTGATCGGTGTTGGGGTAACGCATCATTACGTGCTCAAACACCACCTCGCCTTTGACGTTTTTGAGTTTCACAGTACCAGTGTCTTTTTCTTCCGGTTCGTCCAGCGTCGCAAAAATCGACTGGGCCGCCACTGTCATTCCCACTACAGCAGTATTCAAACCAGTAATACGGCGCAATGGCGGCAGAATTAAAAGCATGGCGGTGAGAAACGTCACGAAATCCCCCATCGTCATCAACCCGTGCTGCACCTGCACCAACGCCACCCCCAACACCACGGCCACCCCCAGCATCCCGATCAACTGCGTAGCGGGCGTGCCGACGGAACCGATCTTCGTCATCCGAAGCACCAACTTTCTGACTTCGTCGTTGATACCGGCAAAGCGGTTTATTTCGATGTCGTAAGCATTCGTGATCTTCACCACCGTATGTGCTTCATAGCTTTCCTGGACTCTTGAAAGAAGCGTCGCGATGTTCTGCTGAGAACTCGCCATCACGTCCTTCAATTTACGGGAAATGGTACGCAGGAGCCAGACGATGAGCGGCGCGATCAAAAGCGTCACGACCGTGAGCGACACGTTGTGCCACACGAGCATGATGCTTAAGCCCACGATCTGCAGGGAGTCGCGCACCAAAATCACGGCGGACTTAGCGGCCTTGGAAAGCGCGACGTTGGCTTCGTTCACGAACTTCGATGCAATGAGGCCGGTGGAATTGTTCTGATACGCCGTCGCGGGCCAGCGTAGGATTTTCGCAAAAAGCTGCTGCCGGAGTTCCTGCAGGAGGAATTGACTCGCGCGCGACAAGAGGTAGTTGCTCAGGAACATGCTGCCGCCGTGCAGAAACGACACGGCAATGAGCGCGATGGGCGCTGCCACTACGATCCAGGCCTGCTTGTTGTAGAAACCTAAGTCGGTGAGTTTGCCGAGCAGCGAAGCGACCAACGAAGACGAAGCGGCGGCGATAACCATGCAGGCGATGGCGCCGCCGACAAGCCAACGGTACTTGGATAAATAAGTCGCCAGACGACGTAAGTTGGGATCCAGTCGGTTGTAGTACCTTTGCAAAAGGCGGCGCATAGTCTGCAATTTAATTCCAAATGTTTTTCAAAAGCAGCCTTTTCTAAACCCAGAGGATTTCTGCTGCCCAGCTTTCAATGAAGGCGACTATAACATCAGATTTGGTAGCCGCCCAATCGGGCGTAATGCACCGTCGCCGACAAGAATCCTTGCTTGCTGCCGCAGTCAAAACGCTGCCCCTCAAAGCGATGGGCGTAGGTGGTTCCTGCTGCCAAATTGGAAGCAATCGCATCCGTCAGCTGAATTTCGCCGCCCACACCTCGTTGTCCATGTCGCAACCGATCAAAAATATCGGGTTCCAACACATAGCGTCCGATCACCGCCAAATCGGACGGAGCATCTTCAGGGGCCGGTTTTTCCACCATCGTCGTTACGCGGGACGTGGCAACTCCTGCCTCTGCCACACCGACAATGCCGTACTTGTTGGTCTCGGCGTGCGGCACATTCTGAACGGCAAGTACATTGCCACCGCCCACAGCTTCTCTTGCATCCATAAGTTGCTTTAATGTCGGGGTTTTCGCATCAATGAGATCATCAGCAAGAATCACACCGAACGGTTCGTTTCCGACGGCTGGCGCGGCGCACAGCACAGCGTGCCCCAACCCCAGAGGTTCCGGCTGACGGATGAAAACAAAATTCACACCGTGGGGCGTAACAGAATGGAGAATGTCAAGAAGCGCCGTTTTATTTTTTGCCGTGAGTTCTGCTTCCAATTCGGGATTCAGGTCGAAGTGATCTTCAATCGCTCTCTTATAGCGCCCTGTGATGAAGATCATGTCGGTGACACCGGCAGTAGCCGCTTCTTCGACGGCATACTGAATCAATGGTTTGTCGACAACCGGTAGCATTTCTTTGGGCATAGCCTTAGTTGCAGGAAGAAAACGTGTTCCAAAACCAGCTACTGGGAAAATAACTTTACGGATATATTTCATAGACAAGTACTGTACAAAAAATTACATTTTTTATTTCGAAAAATTTCTTATTACCCGATCCAATGTTCGGCTATAAAATCCAGTAAACAATCTAACTAAAAATAAAATACACACACTCCAAATAATAACTATAAGCAGACACGACACAGTTCCTCCATTTATACCCAATAATTTACAAATATATTCATAATTGTACATTATAAACAAATGACTCAGGTATATGGTCAATTCCAATTCAGAAAGCCATTTTACAAACGAACTTTCTGATATATAACTAATTACACCACGTACTTTATAACAAGAGATAATAATTAGGCAAAAAAGCAATGATGAAAACACATCCAAAGCCTTTCCAGGAGCCTTTCCTATCATCACCCATAAGAACAATAAAAAAACTAAAAACTCTACAGCATAACTAAGTGCTTTATTTTTACAGTCTGGAATTTTGTGTAATAAAACATATGAATTCACACCTAACATTGCTCCCCAAAAACCTCGTAAAATTCCAACATCCAAAAAATCACACAATAAAAAACTGTGTACCCCCAACCCCCAGCGACCTCCCTTTTGAAGACAAACTGCTAAAGCAACTATCGCTACTATGTTGCATATAAATATTATTTCATTAATTTTGTTATTTTTCTTACCAAAATAAAACAAACCATATACAATAAAAGTCACAAAGAAAACTGACGATAAAAACCAATCCGGACCATTTAAAGAATACTCTGTAAACCCAACTCTATTTGCAAAAAATATCTCAAAGAACACATCACCATTTATTAAATACATCTTATCACAAACAACACAATATACAACCAGCACCAAAATACATATTAAATGAGTAGGAAATATTCGGCC
>ULUT01044720.1_pt1 | contig 11938 bp, 13 predicted proteins | sample 1958691 | NCBI WGS metagenome assembly ULUT01 (sample SAMEA4835766, study PRJEB28245) | human gut metagenome | biome: gut microbiome; material: fecal sample | place: Denmark | collected 2008 | reverse complement strand
TTTTTGATTTTACTAAATTTAAAGGTGGTTTAAGAAGTGTTTATTAATGAAAATATAAAAGATTTAGTTAGAATATCTCCTGATTTTGATCGATCTGAATATATAAGACTTGATATGAATGAAAATCCTATTGGCTTACCTGAATATATCATAGAAGAATTTAAGAATTGTATAACTGCAAAAAATTTAGCAATGTATCCTAACAAAACAGAGCTGATCGAACAACTAAGTTTTTTACACGATTTGAATAAAGATCAATTTTGTTTAACCGATGGTTCGGAAATGGCAATAAAATATATTTTTGAAGTTTTTGCAAAACCGGGCAGTTCTGTAGTAACTGTATTTCCTAGTTTTGAAATGTATGGCGTTTATTGCAATATGTTTGGATTAAAACATAAAAAGATAGCAGTTCCTAAAGATTTTAGTTCTCCGGTAAATAAAATAATAGATGCAATTGATGACAATGTAAACATTATCGTACTGTTAAATCCTAATAATCCCGTTGGTAACCCATATTCAAGGGAAGATGTAATAAAAATAATTGAAAAAGCCAAGAAATATGACGCATTGGTAGTCATTGACGAAGCTTATCATTATTTTTATAAAGTTTCCTTCTTAGATTTGGTTAATCAATATGACAATATAATTGTGCTGCGAACTTTCTCAAAAATATTTTCACTTGCAGGTTGTAGAATTGGTTATGCTATTTCTAATGGTAAGGTTATTAAGTATTTAGATAAAGTCAGGCCGAGCTTTGACACCAATAGTTTGGCGCTAAAGTTTGCAACAATTCTTTTGAAAAAAGATGGATTAATTAATGACTTGATTGCTACAGAAGCAAAAGGGAGGGAATATTTAATAAATCAGCTAAAAGATTATGAATATGACTATTATCATAACGGCGGGAACTATGTGTTTGTAAGATTGAAAAACATTAGGCCTCAGACATTAAGCGATTTATTGAAAGAAAAAGAACAAATATTGATAAAAACATATAATTATGATATTTTGAGCGACTATATAAGGGTTTCGACCGGCGATATTGAAATAATGGAATGTTTTTTCAAATCATTACTAAAATATGATAAATCTTCTATAGAGGTTGATTATGAGAAATGATGAATGTGTTTCTGGATTGGAAAATATTATATCTAAAAATTCATTTATGAGTTTGATTTTTATTCGTAATGAAGATTTTGTTTACGAAGAGAGAGTGCAGTTAAATTGTTTTTACTGTTCTAGATACAATACAAAGTGGACCTGTCCTCCTAAAATTCCACCGATAAATTATAAAAAGATAATATCCGAGTACAATAATTTATATATACTAAAGTATGAAAGAAACTTTCAGAAAGAAGATTTTGATGTTGTAAGAAATGAATCGACTAATGCGATACATAGAACTTTATTACAAATGGAAAAATTTTTGTATATAAATAATAATAGTCTGGCTATTTCATTTATTGGTGGTTCATGTAAGTTATGTAAAAATGGTTGCGGGAAAGAACGGTGCAATAATCCTGGAATGGCAAGAATACCGTTGGAAGCAACAGGAGTTAATGTTATAAAAACATTAGAAAATATTGGAATTAAAGTCCAATTTCCAATAAAAGATAGATTTTATCGATACGGATTAATTGCTTGGTAAAAGGAGAATAGAATGAATTATATAATTTTGGCAGCTGGTGTAGGTACTAGGTTACATCCTTTAACGAATGAAAGCCCTAAATGTTTATATAAGTTGGATAAAGATATAACAATAATTGAAAGAACTGTAGCAATGATAAGTCGTTATGATAATGATTATAATATTGTTGTTGTTACAGGCTTTTTTGCTGAAAAAATAAAAGATATATTGAATAAATTCGATAATGTTAAATTTATATACAATCCATTCTATAAAGTAACCAATAGTATAGCTTCGTTATGGTTTGCAAGAGAGTATTTGGTTGGAGATGTTACTATCTTAAATGCAGATGTAGTTTTTGATAATAACCTTTGCGAGCAAGTAATAGTAAAGAAAGTTGAAAAAGCATTTGTTTTAGTGGATAGTTCAATAAAAACAGATGGGGATTATAATGTTCAAGTTCACGGGAATTATATTACTGTCATGAGTAAAGATCTCAAAGATTATTATGCAGAATATGCTGGTATAACAAAACTTGATAAAATTTCTGCTGGATTATTAAAAAGTGAAATAGATGATATGGTAATTAAAGGTTATTATGACCAATGGTATGAGAATGCATTGGTTCAAATGATTTTTATGTATAATTTTGAATTACAATATTTTGATATTTGTAATTACCATTGGACAGAAGTAGATAATGTAGATGATTTATTAAATGCAAAACGTATTCATAATACAACAGTTTGATAATGAAAAATAAAATTTAATATTAAAAGTTATTTTGAATATTAAATTTTATCTATAAAGGAAGAAGTTACAATGTATATTAAACGCCACTTAGAAGCGACAATTACGAAATTAAATAGTTGTTTTAAGATGCTGATTGTTACGGGGCCGCGACAGGTGGGTAAAACTACTTTATTGCGCAGGCTTGCTGCGGTCGATCGTACCTATGTGACGATGGACGATATCAGTGTACGCAGCCTGGCAATGACTGAGCCGGCGTTATTTCTGCAGCGTTACAAACCGCCGCTTTTGATTGATGAGATTCAGCTGGCTCCTAAGCTGTTGCCGTATCTTAAAATGTATGTGGACGAACAGGGGCAAAACGGTGATTTCTGGCTGACCGGGTCACAGGCTTTTGAGTTGATGCACGGTGTCAGTGAGAGTTTGGCAGGAAGGATCGGTATCGTTAATTTATTGGGTTTGAGTTATGGTGAATTGATCGATCGTCCTGCCGGGCCTTTTGTGCCGGAAAATGAATTTTTGCTGAGCCGTGTGAAGGAGTCGCCTTTGTTACCGATGAGTGATCTATTTGATCAGATTTGGCAAGGCAGTATGCCAGCGTTGAATAGTGCTTCTGAACAGGATTGGAACTGCTATTATTCATCTTATGTACAGACTTTTCTACAGCGTGATGTAAAAGAATTGGCACAGGTGAATGATGAATTGCAATTTTACAGGTTCTTATGTGCTGCCGCCAGCTATACCGGCAGTATGCTTAATTACGCAGCTTTGGCTAAAGAGGTAGAGATAACTCCACCGACAGCTAAACAGTGGCTAAAGGTTTTGGCAGCAGCGGGTCTGGTATATTTTTTGGAACCGTTTGCGCATCCTAACTTAAAATATGCAGTCAAAGCACCAAAGCTTTATTTTACTGATACTGGACTTGCTGCATATTTGCTGCGTTGGAGCAGTGCAGCAACGTTGGAAGCAGGGGCAATGGCGTCTAATTTTTTTGAAACATGGGTTGTTAATGAGATTTATAAAAGCTTTATTAACTGCGGTCAGATCCCGCCTCTTAGTTATTTTCGTGATTTCAATACCAAAGAAGTCGAACTTTTGATTGAGACAGATGGATGTGTATATCCTTTAGCAATTCGTAAAAGTGCACAGCCAGTAAAAGAAATTAAGAAGTTTGAAATTTTGAAACCGATTGCAGAAGGTGAAAAAGCCTTGAGAATTGGCTCTGGCGGTGTTGTTTGCCTGGCAAACGATTTATTGCCTGTTGATGCTAAGAACTGGTATATACCTGTGGGCTTATTATAAAAAAACAGACTACCATTTAACGGCAGTCTGTTTTTTTATAATAAATGTTTATTTTGTATATTTTCGGATAAATCTGTCAAGACGTGTTAATGCTTCCCGCAGATTATCTTCGCTGTAAGCATAAGAACAGCGGATAAAGCCTTCACCGCTGGCTCCGAAGCTGCTGCCGGGGATAACCAGCACTTCTTCTTCTGTAAGCAGTTTTTCAACAAATTCCATACTCGTGAGCTCTGTTTGTTTAATACAGGGGAATACATAAAAGGCACCTTCTGGTTCATAAAGGGGCAGCCCGATTTTCTTAAAGCCGTCGATCATGATCTGACGGCGCTTTTCATATTCGGCAACCATTGCCAGCATGTCGTTTTCACAATGTTTTAAAGCAGCTATAGCACCGTATTGAGCTGTGATATTGGCACAGAGTACTACATTTTGATGGAGCAGGTTTGCCGCCTGGACGAATGCTGCAGGAGCGGTAAAATAACCTAACCGCAGACCGGTCATGGCATAAGCTTTTGAAAATCCGTTTAAAACTACTGTGCGGTCTTTAAACTCAGGGAAAGCTGTGAACATAGTATGTTTTTTGCCGCCATAAGTCAGGTGAGCATAAAGTTCATCAGAAATAATCATAATATCATGTTTAACAGCCCAGTCGCCAATAGCCTTGATTTGCTCTTTGCTCATAATAGCACCTGTAGGATTGTTGGGATAACCAAGGAGTATAGCGCGAGTTTTATCAGTCACTGCTTTTTCCAGATCTGTGACCGTGGGAACAAAGCCGTTTTCCAGTTTGGTTTCTACCGGTACCGCTTTTCCGCCTGCTAAAATGATGCAGGCTTTATTAGCAACATAACAGGGCTCAGGAATAATGATTTCGCCATCAGGGACCATAATGGTGCGGATAACGACGTCTAATGCTTCGCTGACACCTACAGTCACCATAATTTCAGTTTTGGGGTCGTATTGCACGCCATAGTTTTTGTAAGTGTCAGCAGCTATTGCTTCGCGCAGTTCCAGCATTCCCAGTGTAGAGGTATAGTTGCTTTTTCCTGCATTCAGACTGTCGATACAGGCTGCACGTACTTTTGCTGGAATATCAAAATCAGGTTCACCTACGCTGAGTGGTACAATGTTAGGATTGTTGGCTGTTATTTCTAAAAATTTTGCCAATCCGGAGGGCGGAAGGGCTTTAATAAAGGGAGAGATCATTTTATCGATGTTGAAGCTCATGGAAGTCATTCCACCTTTCATAATAAATATAGAAACAATAAACAAATCAAATCTAACACATCTGTATATAGCTGGCAAGTTTAATTATTAAAATATTTTGTATACATGTTAAGTGTAAAGTATTAAACAAATTTTGCTGATCGTTATGAATAAAAGCTTGTGCAGAGGCCGTAACTATGGTATAATATCACACGGTGTAAAAATACACACGCAGAATGATCACCCGCTGTCCGCTTGCGGTAAGGGTTAGAGACGATTTCTGCGGAGGAAAAAACAGGAGGCAAATAAAAATGGCTATTATTTCCATGAAACAATTACTTGAAGCTGGTGTTCATTTCGGTCACCAAACCCGTCGCTGGAACCCTAAGATGGCTCCGTACATCTTCACTGAAAGAAACGGCATCTACATCATCGACCTGCAGAAAACCGTTAAAAAAGTTGAAGAATGTTACAACTTCCTGCGCGATGTTGCTGCCCGCGGCGAAAATATTTTGTTCGTTGGTACTAAAAAACAAGCTCAAGAAGCTATGCGCGAAGAAGCTTTACGCTGCAACATGTTCTATGTAAACGAACGTTGGTTGGGTGGTATGCTGACTAACTTCAAAACTATCCAAACCCGTATCAACCGTTTACGTAAGCTGGAAGCTATGGAAGCTGACGGAACTTTTGATGTACTGCCGAAAAAAGAAGTTATCGGTCTTCGTCTTGAGATGGAAAAACTTACTAAATATCTTGGCGGTATCAAAGATATGAAAAAATTGCCGGGTGCTCTCTTCATTGTTGATCCCCGCAAAGAAAATATTGCTGTGCTTGAAGCACGCAAACTGAATATTCCTATTGTTGCTACTGTTGACACTAACTGCGATCCTGACGTTATCGATCATGTGATTCCCGCTAACGACGACGCTATTCGTGCAGTAAAACTTTTAACTGCAAAAATGGCTGACGCTGTTTTGGAAGGTCGTCAAGGTATGCAAATGGAAGAAGCTGCTGAAGCTGAAGAAGTTGCAGCTGAAGACGCTGAATAATAATCAAATACTGGAGGACGAATAAATGGCTGAAATTACTGCTGCATTAGTAAAAGAACTGCGTGAACGTACTGGCGCAGGTATGATGGACTGCAAAAAAGCTTTGAGCGCAACCGATGGCGATCTTGAAAAAGCAATCGACTTCCTGCGTGAAAAAGGTTTGGCTGCTGCTGCTAAAAAAGCGGGCCGTGTAGCGGCTGAAGGTTTAGTTGAAGCTTATATCCATGGCGGCGGACGTATCGGCGTTTTGGTAGAAGTTAACTGCGAAACTGACTTTGTTGCTAAAACTGATGCTTTCAAAGAATTGGTAAAAGACATTGCTATGCATATTGCTGCAACGAATCCGTCTTACCTCAAACGCGAAGAAGTTCCTACTGCTGAACTTGAGCATGAACAAGCTGTTTTGGCTGAACAGGCGCGCAACGAAGGCAAACCTGAAAAAATCATTGAAAAAATGGTTGCAGGACGTATCGAGAAATACTATAAAGAAGTATGCTTGATGGAACAACCTTTCGTTAAAGATCCCGACAAAACTATTTCTGATTTGATTACCGAATCAATTGCTAAAATCGGTGAGAATATTTCTATTCGCCGTTTCACCCGTTATCAACTGGGCGAAGGCATTGAGAAAAAAGAAGAAAACTTTGCAGAAGAAGTTATGTCTTTCGTAAAATAATGAGAAACCGCATAAGAGAACACTTCGGTGTTCTCTTATTTTTTGCCCGAATGGCTGTAGTTCACAAAAAACTCAAGGTAAAAAAGAGGAAATATTGGTAAAATGTAGAATATGAAATAGGATATAGAGTTGCAGAAAATAGGAGGTCGTGGAAGTGGCGGAGAAATCGAAGTATAAGCGTGTCATTTTAAAATTGAGCGGTGAAGCTTTAGCTGGTGATAAAGGGTTCGGTATTGACCCGGAAACGGTTGAGTCCATAGCTTCACAAATCAAAGATGTTACGGAATGTGGTTTAGAAGTCGCTATTGTCAACGGCGGTGGCAACATCTGGCGTGGTTTATCGGGAAGTTCGAAAGGTATGGACCGCGCTACTGCAGATTATATGGGAATGCTTGCCACAGTTATCAATTCTCTGGCGCTGCAGGATGCTTTGGAGACTTTGGGAGTCCCAACACGTGTGCAAACAGCGATCGAAATGCGTCAGATTGCAGAAACGTATATTCGCAGACGTGCCATACGTCATATGGAAAAAGAGCGTGTAGTTATTTTTGCCGCTGGTACTGGTAATCCTTACTTTTCAACAGATACCACTGCTGCTTTAAGGGCGGCCGAGGTAGAAGCCGATGCGATTTTGATGGCTAAAAAGGGTGTTGACGGTGTTTATGATTGCGATCCGGCTAAAAATAAAGATGCGGTAATGTTTGAAAAACTTGATTATATCGAAGTTATTCAAAGAAAATTGAGTGTAATGGATTCTACGGCAATCAGTCTTTGCATGGATAATAAAATTCCTATCGTAGTATTTAATATTGATAAACCGGGTAACATTTTGCGTGCTGCCTTAGGCGAAGAGATCGGTACCCTGGTGGGAGGAAAATAATCATGGCAACAGTAAAAGAAATCATTGAATTAGCAGAAAGTAAAATGCACAAAACTACTGACGTACTGCGCGTAGATCTTGCTTCTGTTCGTGCAGGACGTGCTACTCCGGCTCTGCTGGAAAAGGTTATGGTAGATTATTACGGCACACCGACACCTGTTAACCAGGTAGCAAGCGTTACTGTACCTGAACCGAGAATGATCATTATCCAGCCTTGGGAGAAGAATCTTCTGAAGGATATTGAAAGAGCTATTATGAAATCTGATTTGGGATTAAACCCTAACAGTGATGGTGCTGTAATTCGGTTGAATCTGCCGCAGCTGACAGAAGAACGCCGTAAAGAGATTGTAAAAACTGTTCATAAAAAATCTGAAGATGCACGTGTGATTGTGCGTAATCTGCGCCGTGACGCGAACGATGCTGTTAAGAAAGCAGAGAAGGCTAAAGAAATCACTGAAGATGAAGCTAAAAAGGGTACTGATGATATTCAGAAAATGACTGATAAAATTATCAAGGAAATCGATAATATCATGGCTAATAAAGAAAAGGAAGTTATGGAGATCTGATGCTGATACCTGATGTGTTGGCACTGCCTTTGGCAGAAGCTATTGCCAGACTGGAAGCTGCCGAGATCGGATATACGGTTGCTGCTACGCAGCCGCCGCGCCGGCAAAACGAAGTTGTGGCGGAGAAGATAGCTGTTGAATATGTGGTTAGGCAGAGTTTGCTGTCTGACAATAAAGTAGCTCTTGTAACAGTAAAAAAATATAGAAAGGAGGTGCTGGAGAATGGCATTAGTAATCAATAAAGACGAATGTATCGGTTGCGGTTCCTGCGCTTCTACCTGCCCCGTAGGTGCTATTAAAGAAGCTGACGGTAAATATGAAATCGGTGATGAATGTGTTGAATGCGGCGCTTGCGCTGGTGTTTGCCCTGTAGGTGCTATTAAACAACCTTGATTTTAAGTTTTTAGGACTGCAAGGCCCCCTCTTAGAGGGGGTCTGTCAGTTTTATTTATTCCAGGGAAGGGTTGGTGTGCTTGTGTTTAACAGCTTGTTCAAAATCAAGAAGAATACAAACCCCGACGTAAATATCGATATCGATGGTATTAATTTGGCTAATGTGCCGCAGCATATAGCAATTATTATGGACGGTAATGGCCGTTGGGCTAAAGCGCAGGGAAAAGTGCGAACATTTGGGCATCAGGCCGGAGCTGAAACTTTAAAAACTATTGTTAAAATTGCTGATAAAATTGGTGTTAAAGTTATCAGCGCGTATGCTTTTTCAACAGAAAATTGGAAACGGCCTGTTACTGAGGTCAGTTTTATTATGGAGCTTTTAAGCCGTTATCTGACCAGTGAGATTGAAGAATTTAATCGAAATAATGTTCAGGTTCGTTTTATGGGCTCACGTGAAGGTTTGCCGGAAGTTGTAAAACAGAAAATGGACCACGCTGTGGAAGCAACTAAAAACAATACCGGTATTATTTTAAACTTGGCAATAAACTACGGTGGGCAGGCCGAAATTTTACAGGCAATACAGCGTATTGCGGCAGATACCGAAAAAGGCTTGCTGAAAGTAGAAGATATACAGGCAGAAACTTTTGAAAATTATCTTTATACGGCTGGCTTGCCTGCGCCTGATCTTTTGATCAGACCAGGAGGAGATAATCGTATCAGTAATTTTATGCTGTGGCAAATCGCATATGCGGAAATTTGGACTACAGATGCATATTGGCCTGCTTTTACCCCTGAAATGTTTTTGCAGGCAATCAAAGAATATCAGGGACGCGAACGACGCTTTGGCGGGTTAGTGACAAAATAAATTAAGCAGGTGTAAAAGATATGTTGACTCGTATTTTGACAGGTTTGGTAGGCGTTCCGATAGTAGTATGGCTGCTTCATAGCGGCGGTATGCTTTTTAATGCTGCAATATTTGTACTGGCAGCTATCGGCTGGCTGGAATTTTATAATATGGCCAAAAATAAAGGCTATAATGTTTTTTATTTTTCGTCCGGTATTATGACCTTGGTGCTGGTAGGAAGTTTGATGTATTTGGATGATTCTATTTATACATTATATTCACTGCCGCTTTTTCTGGTCGTAACTATTATTGCTATTTTACTGGAAGGCCTGCATAAGCACTGTAAAGGTCATTTGGTTGAGAATGTTGGTTTGTCGGTTATGGCGGTTTTATATATCGGCATTCTGTTTTTTCACTTTGGTCTTTTAAGGCAGTTACCATTTGAACCGGTGGTTATTGGTTCATTTGTTTTAGAAGGCGGCGAATGTTTTTTCTGGCTGATTATGCTTGGAACATGGGCCAGTGATACTTTTGCTTATTTTGTCGGCTGTGCGATCGGTAAACGCAAGTTGTGTCCAAATGTCAGTCCTAATAAATCTGTAGAAGGAGCTGCAGCCGGATTTATCGGCTGTCTGGCTGTAATGGTTTATTTGGGAGTAAAGGTGTTAGATACGGAGATAGTACAGGCAGCTGCATTAGGTTTATGCGTAGCTGTTTTTGCGCCGCTGGGAGATTTGGTAGAGTCGATTTTGAAACGTTCCTTTGGCGTTAAAGACTCTGGTAAGATTTTTCCAGGCCATGGTGGAGTTTTAGATCGTTGTGACAGCTTGTTGTTTGCCATACCGCTTGGCTATTATGTTTTAGTGTTTTCGGTTTTGTTGACTAAAACACACTGATTATATTATTCGGAGGCTTCAAAATGAAAAATGTTTCCGTGCTTGGCAGTACCGGGTCCATTGGTAAACAGACATTAGAGGTTGCTGCAGCTAATCCTGATAAGATAAAAATCAGAGCGTTGGCGGCACATACAAGTGACGTTTTATTGGAAGAACAGATTAATATTTTTCAGCCTGATATTGCGGCGCTTTCTGATGAGGCCGCTGCAGAGCGGTTGAAAAAACGTTATACCGGCAAGACGAAAATCCTTGCAGGAGAAGCGGGTCTTTTGGAAGTGGCTACGTTCAGCGAAGTTGACACAGTTTTAGCTTCAATGGTCGGTTATGCCGGTCTGAGACCTACTCTGGCTGCGATTGAGCATGGTAAAGACATCGCTTTGGCTAATAAAGAAACGCTGGTTGCTGCAGGAAGTATTGTTATGAGTGCGGTAGCAGAGCACAATGTTACTTTATTGCCGGTCGACAGTGAACACAGTGCCATTTTTCAAGCTTTGGCAGGTGGCAAACATCAGGAAGTTAAGCGGTTGCTGATAACTGCTTCTGGCGGTCCTTTTCGTGGTAAAAGTAAAGCTGAGCTTGAAAATGTGACTTTAGAACAGTGTTTGAAGCATCCAAATTGGAGTATGGGCAGAAAAATAACTGTTGATTCTTCTACTTTGGCTAATAAAGGGTTGGAAGTTATTGAGGCGCATTGGCTTTTTGACATGCCTTATGAAAAAATCGATGTAGTTGTACATCCGCAGAGCGTAATTCATTCTTTGGTTGAATATCAGGATGGTTCTGTTTTGGCTCAGTTGGGACTGCCCGATATGCGTTTGCCGATACAGTACGCTTTTTCATATCCAGAGCGATTTGATAATGCTTTCGGACAGCTGGATTTAGTAAAAGCAGGTCAATTGACGTTTGAAGCTCCTGATTTGGAAGCATTTCCGGCACTGAAACTTGCTGTCGAATGTGGTAAAGCAGGAGGTACCTTACCTTGTGCATTTAATGCGGCTAATGAAGAATCTGTTTACGCATTTTTGGACAATAAGATTAAATACCTTGATATTCCGATGACTATAGAAAAGATTATTGTCAGACATCAGAATATATTGCAGCCTGTTATTGAGGATATAGAGCAGACAGATGCTGAAACTCGCAGGCTGACCAGAGAAATTTTAAAAAACTTGTAATGAGAGGGGGAACTCGGACATGACAACTATTTTAGCGGCTATTTTTGTTTTTGGTGTTTTGATCACCGTACATGAATTCGGCCACTTTATTACGGCAAAAATGACAGGCATGCGAGTGGACGAGTTTGCCATTGGTTTCGGACCCAACATTTTTCAGAAAAAAGTTGGTGAGACCCTATATAGCTTAAGAATTATTCCTTTAGGCGGGTATAATAAAATAGCCGGTATGGATCCGGAAGAGCCTGACAGCGATGATTCTTTTAAGTCAAAATCTATTCCTGCCAGAATGTTGGTTATTTTAGCAGGTTCGTTAATGAACTTTCTGCTGCCGATAATTTTGTTTTTCAGTATTTTTATGATCAATGGTATTCAAAAGCCAGTCGATCAGCCTATTTTGGGCACGATTATGGAAGAAAAGGCGGCCGCGCAGGCAGGCTTGCAGGTAGGCGATCGTATCCTTGCCATTAATGGTGAAAAGATTGCCACATGGAATGATTTGGTAGTTACCTTGCAGAAGTATCCTGATAAGGAGATTACTGTTACGGCAGAGCATCAGGGCGCAGTAAAAAATTAT
>ULUT01047584.1_pt1 | contig 11941 bp, 8 predicted proteins | sample 1958691 | NCBI WGS metagenome assembly ULUT01 (sample SAMEA4835766, study PRJEB28245) | human gut metagenome | biome: gut microbiome; material: fecal sample | place: Denmark | collected 2008 | reverse complement strand
TTATATCTTTTTCGTTTGCCCTGTATATCAATTATTTTGTGCCAAAATTTAGAAAATATTAAAAATTATTTGCAAAAAATTTTATTATATGAAATAATCATATCGTGAGGTTAGAATTACACTTGAAAAGAATTATGGGGCTAGATTATGGCGATGTTCGAATTGGAATTGCGTTGTCAGACCTTTCTCGAACGATTGCAAACGGTCTAGAAACATATAAGTGTAAAAATAGCGAGCAAGACATTGTTTATATTTCTAATCTTGCCAAGCAAAATGATGTAAACTTGTTTGTTATGGGCTTGCCTTTGAATATGGACGGCTCAGAGGGAGCAAGGGCTGAAAAAACGCGTCAATTTGGCTCTAAACTAGAAGAATATTCTGGAATTGAAGTTAAATATGTTGATGAAAGGCTGACATCTGTTGAGGCGGAAGAACTTTTAATTTCCGCTGGAGTAAGGCGAGAAAAGCGTAAAGAAGTTATAGACAAGGTCGCCGCGACCTTAATATTAGAAAGTTATTTGCAAAATAACTAAGCCAATGGAGGTTAAAATGGCAAAAGAATGTAACTGCGGTCATGACCACAAACACGAACACAAAGAAGAAGTTGTTGATATTGTAGATTTATTATTAGACGAAAACAATGACGAACCAATTTCACTTTTTGACGAAAACGACAAGGAAATCAAGTTTGAACAAGTTGCTATAATTCCTGAATCTGAAAGAATTTATGCAATTTTGAAACCTATTGATGAAATGGAAGGAGTTGCTGACGATGAAGCGATTGTATTTGTTGTAGAATACGACGAAGATGGCAATTCATATCTTGTTGTTGAAACAAACGAAGAAATTGCGATAAAAGTATTTGATAAATACTATCAACTTCTCGATGAAGCCGAAGGCAAAGCAAAAAAAGAAGACAAATAATAAAAGCACCATACGGTGCTTTTTTATATTAAAAAATCGAAGCGATTAACTTCGATTTTTTTTTGTAAAGGGGGAAATTCCCGGAGTAATAATTTTATTATTGCCAATTTTTGTTAAACTATTCAACTTCTGAAGGAATAGTTTCTTCTGGCAATTCTTCTGATGTTGCGGCTACAGCATTTTGATAATTTCCATCAATATTTGCATTTCTAAGTTCTGGGAAAGTATCTGCTCCAGCAGGCATATACCAAATGCTGCCTTCTGTCATACTAAATCCCTTTTCTGTATAGAAAGATTCGCCGCTCTTGATTGTTGCTGAATCTGTGTAATATACAGATTGGTTGTTATAGTTGATTGCTCCGCCGTTTTTGATAACTTTATCTTCTGATTTAACAAGAGATTCATCAATTATGATGTTATAGATTGTTCCTAATTTTGTTCCTGCAAAACTATTAACAAAGTTGTAGAATCCAGTTCTTGTGTCTGTGTAAGATTCAAAGTATTTGTCGCCAACACCTGAGAAAGTTGCTGCAATGATAATTCTTTCAAATTTTCCTGGGTGAACAATATATGTTGAAAGTCCTGCAACTTTAGCGCTGTTTGAATTTCCAACAAGGTTTGCTTTTACATAGCAATCTGCAACATATCCGCCAACTGCTTGTTTATCTGACAATGAAACGTTAACTGAAATGCCTCCAACGTGTTCTCCTGTGATTGTTCCAAGAACGTAGCATTCTGTAACATTTCCGAACAAGTTTGCTGCGATACCTCCAACATAGAATGCTGTCATATCCGCTTTAACGAATGATTGTTTGATTGTTGCGTTAACTGAAAGTTGTCCAGCAAGTCCACCAACCATATTGTTTGCTTGGTTAAGTTCTGCAATGATTGAAACTGAGTATCCATCTCCAGTAAGTCCAGCGTGGCATTTTTCAATCAAGCCATTTGAAAGGCCTGCAATTCCGCCGATATATGTGTAAACTCTTGACATATCTTTGATATTAGCATTTTCAACTGCGCTTGAAATGATTTCTCCGCCGTTATAGCCAGCGATACCGCCAATCATTTTAAGAAGTGCGCCTTCTGTGATTGTTGCGCCTGAGATATCGAAGTTTGCTTCAATTTTAATTCCAACAATTTTGCCTTCGTTATATCCAGCAACGCCGCCTAGGAATATGCTATTTGATGTGTTCAAGTTTGTAATTGAATTTGTATTTGTTGTGCTTGCCAAAACAGTGTATTGCAAGAGTTCTTCTTCACCTGCGCTAACTGTTTTTGTTGTTCTTATAACTCCTTTGTTATATCCAACAACGAAGCCAGCTTTTATAGCGTCAGCAATTTTTACATCAACAACTTGGCAATTTTCAATCAATCCGAAGTTAATTCCAGCGATTGCTCCGCCGCAGTTAGCCATATCAATTCTTACATTGTCAAATTTGACATTTTTAACAATTCCTGCAGTTCCAATGCTTGCAAAGAAGCCAACTGAAACATAATTTAATTCGTTTGTGTCAACATTTTTGATGTTTACAATGTTCATATTTTTAATTGAGTGTCCATTGCCATCAAAAACTCCGCTAAATGTTGGGTCGCTTTCTCTATATGAAATTGGTGTCCAAGTTGGGAATGAAACGCTCAAATCGATGTCTGATGTTAATTTATATTCCCTTGAAAGCCAATATTTTTGCGCAGCCCTATCTGAATTATCCATCATTTTTGCAACATATTCTGCAAAATTTTCTTGGTTTAATTCAATTACTGTTAAAGAATAAGCGTGTTCTTCGTTTATACCTTCTAAGTTTACTTCTGCAATAGTTTCACCATTTACGATTAACCAAGCAGGAGTTCCTTCATCAGCGTTTTCTGGAGTGCTGATTGACCAATTTGCATTTTTGAATGTTTCAATATTTTTAAGGTCTGCAAGTCCCTTTTCCTCGCAATTTGCATATTCTGCTGTTAAACTTGTTAATCCTTTAGCATAGAAGAAGTTTCCAGAAACTCTACTTGCGATGTTTGTATTCATTCTTGCAACTGTATCTTTAAGTTCTTGAGTAATTTCAATAGAACCTGGAATAATTACGCGTGGAGTTGCAAAAGCAAGTTGTCCAATAATGCCGCCCATTCTAGCTGTTACATTGTCATAATTTACTATCGCTAAGTTGTTCATAACAATAGCATAAACAACCTCTTTGTCTTTTTCTGTTGTGAATGTGTTTGAATTTGGATTGTGGATATATGATGTTCCAATAATTCCGCCAACTTGACATTTTGCAGTGTCAATGTCATTTGCTATGCCTGAAGCAATGCTATAAACGACTGTTGCTTTGTTGTTGTGAATTTCACCACCAAGGTTATATCCAACAATTCCGCCTAATGAATAATATGTTTCAACATCGTTTGTTACTGCAACAATAATTGTTCCGCTAAATGTTGAAAGTGAAATTTTGCTGTGATTTATCATAGAGCCAGAAATGTAACCTCTGTTCAAGCCAACAAGTCCACCAATGTTGTTTTCATCTTGGATTGCAGTTATTGGCTTTCCTTCTTCGTCAAATCCCTTGATAAATGTCAATTTATTTAAAGTTGAGCAAGCTTTTGCTGTGATTTTAGCGTTTGTAACTTGAACTCTATCTATTGTTGCACCTTCTGAAAGTCCAGCAAGTGCACCGCAATAATAGTAATATCCGCTAATGTTTACATTATCCAATTTCAAACTTGTAATTTCAGCCATTTCACCAATAGCACCAAACAATCCACCATAATAGTTGTCTTGTGTCATTGTCAAGTTTTTAATTGTATATTGATTGCCTTTGAATTTACCTGTGAAATATTGAAGTTGGCTTCCAACAAAATTGCCAGCAATAGGTGTCCATTCACCAGTAAGTTCAATATCATTATGCAATTCATAAGTATCAGAAAGTTCCCAAACAGCATTTCCTGTAGCATATTCTCTTACAGAGCCGATTGCTTTTAAATCTTCTTCGCTTTTAATAATCCAGCCACTATTGTCTGAGCCATCGCCAACTGAAATGTCAAATTCGTAGAAACCTAATGAATCTTTATTTGTATAGATTTTAAGTTTAGTTGTTCCGCCCTTAACTGCAGTTAAAGTGCCAGTAGCAAGGTCATAAGTAGCAACACCTTCTGTATCAAATGTATACAAAATTTCAGTGTCTTCGCTTTGCTTATTAACAACCGCTTTAAGTTCCTCAGTTTCGCCAACATTCATATAAAAATCGCTATCTGCTGAGATACCTATAGCTGTTCCATCTTTTTTATAGACCACAAATTCATCGTAATCTTTAACCATATAGTATGTTGTTAAGCCCACAAAAAGGCAACCTACTAAAACTGAGAAATAAACTAATAATCTTTTCATATCTCACTCCTTGTCAAGGAGTATAAAACAAAATTACAATTTTGTCAATATATAGTTTTAATAAAAATGCAAAATTATTTGGATTTTAAAGGTTTTTAAGTCCTTGGAATTAAATTCATCATTTCATCTAAAGAATATGAATTTAAGTATGCTTCTGGGACTTTTCCAACAATAATGCTTTCACACATCAAAACTTGAGTATTTGTTTGAATTTTTAAATTTGCAGTAGGCAAAACTATGCTTACACTAGCAGATAAATTTACATAAATCTTGTGCAAAGTCTGATTGACCCCCGCTTGCGTAAATTCACTTTGAAATTTCGTAGACATCGCCCCAATCGGAGTTACTGTAATGGTTATTGAAGGCCCACGACCCGCTAAAATTGGCATTCCGCTGAATGTTCCAATCGGAATTTTAATCCCCTGGCTGCCAATCTCGTCCAGTTTCTGCTGCGCCAGCCTGGATAGCCGCCTTGCAAGCAAGTTCATTTGAATGGCATTTGTGGATATCATTGTTATATTTCCATCATTATCTTTGTTGATATTTATTAAACTTCCATAAATATCTGTATCGCTGACAACTTCAAAAATTGCACTTCCAACCGCCTTTTGCGCCAAAGCATTAACCTTTGCTTCACTTGTTTGTAAAATAATTGGATTAACTACATATTCAATATATAACAATATTCCAATAACAAAAAGAAGAATAACGGCAATGACAATTCCCGTTTTTTGCTTCACCGAGAGTTTTTTCTTCTCTCTATAACATCTCACATAAATATATATGCAAAAACTCCCCAACTTTTGCTAGCCAACAAAAAAACACCCACGATTGTGAGTGTTTTTAATTTCTATTTCGATTAAGCGATAATTGCTGAAACAACACCTGAACCAACAGTTCTACCACCTTCACGGATAGCGAAACGCAATCCTTGTTCAATAGCGATAGGTGTGATAAGTTTGATTGTCATGCTAACATTGTCGCCTGGCATAACCATTTCAACGCCTTGTGGAAGTTCAATAGTTCCTGTAACGTCTGTTGTTCTGAAATAGAATTGTGGACGATAGCCATTGAAGAATGGCGTGTGGCGTCCGCCTTCTTCTTTCTTAAGAACGTATACTTCAGCTTTGAATTCTGTGTGAGGTTTAATTGAACCTGGTTTGCAGAGAACTTGTCCTCTTTCGATTTCGTTTCTTTGAATTCCACGAAGAAGAAGACCTACGTTATCTCCTGCACGAGCTTCATCAAGAAGTTTTCTGAACATTTCAACGCCAGTGATAACTGTTTGTTTGTTTGAACCCATACCAACAATTTCAACTGTGTCACCAACTTTAACAGTTCCTCTTTCTACTCTACCTGTTGCAACTGTACCACGACCTGTGATTGTGAATACGTCTTCAACTGGCATCAAGAAAGGTTTATCTGTATCTCTTTGTGGTTCTGGAATATATGCGTCAACTGCATCAAGAAGTTCTTGAATTGGTTTGCACCATTCACTATTAACATCTCCAGCTTGGCAAGCTTCAAGAGCTTTAAGAGCTGATCCTTTAATGATTGGTGTTGTATCTCCTGGGAATCCATAAGATGAAAGAAGGTCTCTAATTTCCATTTCAACAAGTTCAAGAAGTTCTGGGTCATCAACTTGGTCAACCTTATTCATGAAAACAATGATATAAGGAACGCCAACTTGACGAGCAAGAAGAATGTGTTCTCTTGTTTGAGGCATAGGACCATCAGCGGCTGAAACAACTAAGATTGCTCCATCCATTTGCGCTGCACCTGTAATCATATTTTTAACATAGTCAGCGTGTCCTGGGCAGTCTACGTGAGCGTAGTGCCTTTTATCTGTTTGATATTCAACGTGAGCAGTATTAATTGTAATACCTCTTGCCTTTTCTTCAGGCGCTTTGTCGATATCATCATACTTCATAGCTGCTGCATTGCCCTTTAATGAGCTATAGAAAGTGATTGCTGCAGTTAAAGTAGTTTTACCATGGTCAACGTGGCCGATAGTACCAATGTTAACGTGTGGTTTGCTTCTGTCAAATTTTTCCTTTGCCATTTTTAATATCTCTCCTTAAAAAAATTTTGGATAATCTCCAATTCGCCACTATATTAGCATAAAAAAAAATCTTTTGCAACTATTTTTTATAACTTTTTTAAACTAATTTAGCGTTTTTAATGCCTTAAGATTATATATTGACATTAACTAAATTTTTTGTTATAATTTCAACATCATAAATGAAAGGAGAACATTATGGCTATAAACTCATTTGAAATTCCTCAAAAAAAACTTGATAGCGGAAAATATTCACTTGTTGGCGCTCAAAAAGTTAATTTTAGCGAATTTGAAAATATCATAAATTTTGGTAAAAATTTGACAGATGACAAAACGCCAATTTGTTCTATAATCAATCAAAATGGTCAAATGTATTTGATGGTCAATAAAAACACTGAATCATTAAAAGATTTACAAATTTTTTCAGATGGTGAAAATGAAAATTATGATGTTTACAAGATTAAAAACACAACTATGTATGCCAACGAAGACATCTCTTTTCAGCTTGAAAATTCAGATGCAAAATCCTTTGGAAATTTAACAATCAAATCAAACGGAATCGTTCACGAAAAAAACGGAGTTCAAACAACCCTTCTTGCACTTGAAGATAAATTTATAGATGTTGACCTTCCAAAAAACATTGTTGAGTTAACAAAAAATGAAAATGCTCCAATTAAACTTAGAGCAAGCAAAAAAGCAAAGAGATGCGCACTTCCTGCACAAATGTTTGAGAACTTAAAAACTTTGGAAGAAAACGGAACACCTAATATAAAAGTTAAAGAATGGGCAAATATCGGCAAAAAAGGTCAATCTTTAAGAATTGCCTTGTATGGCGACAGAATTCTTGTCGGAGACGGCGTAGAATTGAAAGAAGTTTATGCTGGATTAAAAATAGTTCCAGATATGGACGAATCTGGCAAAACCGACAAAAAAGATATTATTGTAAGATTTGACAAATCCACTGAAAAAGTTGGCGAATCTAAAAATTCAAAATTGCTTGACGGCGTTAGCCCTGAAATTGTAAAAGAAATTGTAGAATTTTTGCCAGAAAAATATCTTTCAGGCGAAAAAGTTGTTGACGAAACAACTGAAAATATCGAAAGTTTGCAAGTTGAGTCAATCAAAAGTTTAACTAACCCTGGCGTAAAATTTGGAATTAGCACTTTGGAAAGCAACGTTGAAAAAGAAGATTTAACTATGGGAATTGCAAGCAATCTCGATGACAATGTCGACAATGATATTGTCATTAACGATAGCACTGAAACACTTGCGGACACTCAACCAGAACAAGTAGAAGTTGAAGAGCAACAGCCAGCCGAAGAGCAAGAGCAAACTGAACAAAAGGCTGAAGAAAAGACTGAAGAAAACACGCAGCAAAACAACAGCAGCAACAACAGTGATAAACAAGATAAGCAAGAAGAAAAGAAAGGAAAAAGCAACAAGAATAAACCTTTATGGCAAATCTTGATTAGCGGATTTACTGCTTTGGCAGCATTGGCACTTTGCCTTGCATCATTCTTAGCTCCTGGCATTCCTTTGATAGTTTCAATTCTTTCAGGCTTATTGTTCTTTGCGGTTGGCATTCCAACAATGGCAAGCGCCAAAGATTATATAGCAGCTTCTATGAAAAATAGAAAAAATGCTAAGAAAAACAAGTCTGCAAAACAATCTGAAGAAAAAGAACAATCTGAAGAAAAGGTTGAAGAAAAAAGCAAAAAACAAAATAAATCCAAAAAGCAAACTAAAGAGAAAAAAACAGTTACAGAAAAAGCTCCAAAACAAGAAAAAGTGGATAAAGCAGCAAAAAAGGCAGAAGCGGAAAAAGCGAAAAATCAAGAAATAATGGTTAACAATTTTAACACTTTGATAAATAACACAGACAAGACTATCGAAATAATGGAAGATTACAATAAATTTTGGGGAAAAGGTGCAAAAACTGTAGAAAAGCAAGAATTGTTAAAAAATTCTCAAGAATGCGTTGAAGAGTTAAAAGAATTTAAACAATTTGCTACTTCGCAAGAATTAAACGAAGAAAGTATGAAAGAAATATATTTAAGAAAACAAAATATTAAAAATAAATATTTTGATACAATCAAATCAATTAAGCAAACTCTCGGAAAATCCAACACTTTAGAACCATAATAAAATCCACCAAATTGGTGGATTTTTTTATGTTTTATAACGGCAAATCTTTCTTTTGAAATCTAACACTTCCGATTAAGTAACAGATTATTCCAATTCCAGCAAGTATTGCCAGCTTCCAAATAAATGTAGTTGTCCCCGCCAAAATTGAATCAGCGTCGAACAAACTTATGATTGTTACATAATTGAAGAAGTTTAAAGAGCTCAGTCTTACAACTGAAGGCATAATTTTTGAACCAAATAGTCCAAGCATTGATGCGACCAAGAAAAACATATTTAAGCCGCCGCCAATACTCATAGAATGTTTACTTCTATTGAATAGGCAAGAAGCCATAAAGGAAATTCCACTCATTGCAAACATCGTCAAAAATGCTCCAAGATTTAATAATATCAAATCTACATAGTCCAATTCCACAGTTTTTAAATTGACAATTTTTAAGCACACAACGCTTGTTATCGTTGTCAATGCAAACATTGCAAATAATGAAGAAACTAAATACAATGCTTGAGTAAAGACAACTTGTTTTCTTTTTGTTGATGTCGATAAAATATATGCCATAGATCCACTATCAACTTGACCTGCAATCATATTGTTTGCAACCATTATCATATAGATGATTGGCAATAACAAGCCTGCCATTTTAAAGAAAATAGAGCCGATTATCATACTATACATATCCATTTCGCCAAGCTCGGAAAGCCCATCAGAAACATCTTTTGGCAAAGTGGAAATAAAACTGGAAGTAATATCGCTTTCTATGTTATTTTTGATTTCCTTTTGTTTGGCAGCAATTTCTAGTTCTGTCATGGATGACGTATCTATTAGGCCAAATTCGTAGTTGTATCTAGCAATATATGTAACAAGTGAATCTTGAGAAATGGATTTTATATTTTGATATCCTTCTGCTCCAGCATAGCCATATTCAGCGTATTTTTCTGATGTTACTTTAAAAGCCGCTAATTGATTTAAAATTCTATCAATATTTTCTTCATTAATCATATTTGCTGCCAAAAATATTGAAGAATTGTCCCTTGCATAATCTGAAATATATTCTTGTCGTTCACTAGAAGTTATTGTAGACAAGTCATATGCAGGTGCAGTTTCGCCAACCGCAGAGTATTGTGCATCAAATTGATGATTAGGGTTTAAAACAAAAAAGATAACTCCTTCAATTTCTTGTGCTTCGCTACTGCCCGCTTCATAGCCGAGCGATTCAATTACCGCTGAAGTATACAAACTCAATTTGTTTATAGCATTTACATAAGCAGTGGCAGGATCGCCAGTTACAGCATATTCTTCCATATAATATTTATCAAAAGCATTCAATGCAGATGAAGAAATTTCATAATAATTGATTGCTCTTTTTTTCATATAGGCTTCAATCGTGCTGTCAATAATCGTGTCGCTGATTCCTTCTGTCATAGCTGAAATATTCCCGCTTCCAGAAATTAACATAACACAAGCCAGCATAAAACAAACAGCAATAGTTATGATTGCCCACATCAAGCCATTTGCCTTACAAGTCTGTTTAAAAAGTGCTTTGCTGAACATATCAATTTTCCTCCTTAAACTTATTTTCTAAAATTTTATTGTTCAATAAAATATTTTTAAAATGCTTTTCTAGTGTATATTTAACTTCCGCAATAAACTTAACATCAAAATTATGTAAGCTTTTAAAAAGTTTATTTATTTCATCATTGTTTATATTTATTGTAACTTGATTGTATTGTTCCTGGTCCCTAATAACTTTGTAATCTAATTTTTTAAATTGTTCATAATCTTCGTGCGTTTTAAACTCAATTTTAAAATCTTTGCAAGGACGATTTCTTACATCTTTGTCCATATCTGCAATAGCGATTATACGGCCGTGATCTATCAAAACAACCCTATCGCAACTGTCTTCCATTTCATTGAACAAATGACTGCTCATTAAAATTGTTTTGCCCTTTTTATGTTCTTCTTTAATAATATCTAAAAAGGCTATTCTCATAAGTGGGTCGAGCCCAGTTGTTGGCTCGTCTAAAATCAAAATCTCAGGATTGTTCATTAATGCTGCAACTAACGCGGTCTTTTGTTTCATTCCTTTGCTCATCCTTTTCAAATTGGCTTTAGGGTCTAATTGCAACTTTTCAATTAAATAGTTTGCATAAGACATATCTTTAACGCCTAAAAATTCCGCTTGACTTTTTAAAAATGCCGTGCCTGTTGGCAAATCGGGAAAGGCAATTTCCCCTGGGACATATCCTATATTTTTTGCAATTTCGCTAGCATTGTGCCAAGTTTCTAACCCATTAACATAAGCGTGCCCGCTGGTTGGTTTTAAAAATCCCATTATATTTCTTATAGTTGTAGTTTTGCCAGAGCCGTTTGTTCCAACAAATCCGACCATTTCACCTTGCTTAATTTTTAAATTGATGTCAAAGATGCCGCGGCCTTCGCCATAATCTTTTGTCAAATTTTGAAGTTCAATCGTTTCCATTATAATGCACCTCCAAAATCTTTATCTTCCTTATAAAATTTCATAAAATAATCTTCCAAAGATTCTTTAATGTTAGAAAATTCTTTAACTGGCAAATAAGACAATAATTCAATCAACAAATTAATGTGTTTATCGTCAACGGCAATATAAACCCAAAGTTCACTTTCACTTTTGTCTAAAATTTTAATTATTTTTCCGTCTTTGCAAATCTTGTTAAAGTCTTGATAATCTTCATTATTGAAAAAATCTATTTTATAAAACTTTGTTGATGCGTGCTTTAAATCATCGGCAACAAATTCTGACACAATTTTTCCATCTTTGATAATGGCAATTCTATCGCAGGTGGCATCGACTTCTGAAAAAATATGGCTTGACAACAAAATGGTCTTGCCCCTTTCTTTTTCTTGCTTGATAAGTTGAATAAAAACTTCTTGCATAACTGGGTCAAGTCCGCTTGTTGGCTCGTCTAAAATCAAAATGTCTGGGTCGCTCATAAACGCAACAACAATGGCGAGCTTTCTTTTTACGCCTAAACTCATACGCTTTGTTTCGCCTTTAAGCACAACATCGTCAAGTTCAAAAAGATCAAGCATTTTTGCTAATTGGCTTTCATTATGTGTTTTTTGCATATCTTGCATCATTCGAATAAATTGCCAACCTGTCAACCCTTGTGGCAATGCAATTTCGCCAGGAATATAGCCAACTTTGTTTAAAAATTTATAATAATTTTTAAAAGATGGCATTCCCAAAATATATGTTTCACCTTTTTCAGGCTTAGAAAATCCCATTAAGTGCCTAATTGTTGTAGATTTTCCCGCCCCATTTGGCCCCAAAAATCCAAAAACTTCGCCTTTGTTTATTTCAAAAGAAACATCAAAGACACCTCTTCCAGAGCCATAATCTTTTGTTAAATCACTAACTTTAATTACACTCATAGTAAAACCCTTTATACGAGTA
>ULUT01046297.1_pt1 | contig 11959 bp, 14 predicted proteins | sample 1958691 | NCBI WGS metagenome assembly ULUT01 (sample SAMEA4835766, study PRJEB28245) | human gut metagenome | biome: gut microbiome; material: fecal sample | place: Denmark | collected 2008 | reverse complement strand
GCCTGCATTGAGAGCGCGGTAGCGTCTGAAGCCAAAGGCTTTGTTCGTCCGTACCCTTGGACGCTCAGAACGTCATCCGGGCCGTTCTATGGCAAAACCAAAGCCGAGGCGGTGGCAGAGCTCACCCGCCTTCTGACTCGGTACAAAAAGCGCAGCGTCGACATTGGCATGATGCAGATTAACAGCCGGTGGCATGGACACCGGGTTAAGACGCTGACCGATCTTCTGGATCCCTACACGAACCTTTCCGTGGCCGCCGACATTCTCAACGAGTGTCTGGCACGGTTTCCCAACAGCGCTTTTCAAGCTATCGGCGCTTATCACTCTTCCGACAGTCGTAAAGCGGCTCGATATGCCAAACACGTAGCTCGGCTGTATTCCCAATTAAAAAACGCAGAGACAGGAGCGGGTAAATGAACTACGACCAAAATCTCCGCAATCTCCGTAATCAAATCTGTTCTGATTGGACTCGGGACGACACGAAGTTTATTCAGATTGATTCCAGTCTTTGGCGAATGTGTCAAAAGACTTTAAAGGAAGACGCCATCAGCAAAGACAAAGAATTGGGCTTTGTCGATCTGGGTCCGCATTTGTCAACGGCTTTATCAAAATCAACCTATGAAGATTTAGGGGCTTTAGCCGAAGGCAGCGTTTGTTCTTTCTTCCCGATTATTTCGGTAGAACAAATTGCGTCGTTAATGGGGCACGAAAAAGATTGGGAATTGCAGCGAACGGATTTGCGTTTCCAATACTACCGTCTTCGCTTTGCGTGCAGTTATTGGGGTGCGGTGCGAGATATGGCTTTGCGATCCCGAAGCGAATGTCTGAGTTATTTCGGTTTAGGGGTAGACATCGTCAACCTGCTGGCAACGGCTACACCGAACAATATTATCGACTTCTGTCACGGTAATCCGCTTATCCACAACTTTAAATTGCGGTGTCCGCAAGAAGACTGCGTAAAGATTCTTTCGATTATGCACGATAAATCTTTAAACGAGGAAGATCGCTTTATCAAAGTGGCTTTGGAAAAGGCACGTAAATCGAACCATTGCTGTACGTTTAATCCGAACAAAACTGACGACTGAGGTAAAGATATGAACAGCACAGTTTCGTCATTGGTGACACAAAAAATCAAACAAATGCTCCGGGAAAATGTTCCGGTCTCGGAGATTGCCAAGGTTTTAAAAGTTGATCCGATCATCGTGCGTCATATTGACCACGAATGGATTTGTGAAGAACTTCTTCGTGATGATAGTGACGGTATCGAAACGATTGACGAATTGGTCGCCTCAACGGACAAAGATGAAGTTGAGCATGGAAAGGCCGTTGAGAACGACCGAAAACAGTTAGCCATTCTGCTGACTAATTTCGGCGTGCCGACCAATCAGATTCATTTGGCGACGAAGCTGTCAATTTATTCGGTTCGGTCGATTATTGATCAGCAAAAGAAGTCCGGGCAGATTATTGAAGAGAGTTGCACACTGCCTCAAACTATCGTCAGTCGAATCATCGTTTCGATTTTCATCAATCACTATAACTCGATTGATAATGAAATTGACGATTTGATGACTTCACCGGAGTCAGAGTCAAACGAATATAACGAATTAAACAAAATCGTTGTGGCATGGCTGCGGACAAAAGAAGAGATTAAGTCGTCCGGTTTGATTCGCTGCTTGAAGCTGCTTAGAGATCGAACCCAACATTTTAAAGAGTTGGATCTCAACGAACGTTTTTTAAGTTTAGGAACGCTTTTCCCAATCGCCCATTATTTACGTCTTAACGGTTATCGGCAAAAAGCCGGAATTATCACAAGGCGTAAGAAGAAGGCTTCGTATATTTGTGAAACGGATTGCAAGGTCGCCTCGTGTCGGTGTCACTATGCCTATTTCATGCCCGGGAAGGATACGTGCCCATACTGCGATTTAGAGCGGCTTTTTAACGTTTCATTGATCAAAAACGGGGCCACGGCAACCCGTGATGAAGCAACTAAAACGCAGAAGGATACCGGGGCAAAATCGAGCGGTTCTAACGAACTTGTTTTAAGGCCGAAATCGAAATCATCCAACAAAATCAATAAGAAAGACCCTGTTTGTTTTGAATCCCGCTACTTCCGTAGTGGTTCAGAGGGTTCGGAAGTAGCGACTTTTAAAACAAAAGACACTCAACCTATTGAAAACAAAAGCAAATCGCAGGAAACGCCAAAAAACAAACTTTCGGAAGGCTGCAAAACCGATGATGTGAGCAGTTCGGAAGTAGCGACTTTTGTTGCAAACGGACTTAAAAGTGTTGAGCCTCAAGGGACTACTGAACAAGGTGCTTAAAACAAAAATCGCCAAAAACGGCGTTTTCGGAAGTAGCCGCAAAAAAAACGGCTCATAAGGGATAAGTATATGGAGCGAACGACTGAATTTTCAGAAACCGGTGAAAGCCTAAAAAAGTACGACTGGGAGTCCTTCATCTCGGGACACAAGCCAATGGACTTCGGAGAGCTTGATGATGCTGTCATAGAAGAGGGATGCTTTGCCCAAAAGTTGTCGGCTTGTCGAGAGGTCGAACCGCTTTATGCATCCATCTATATTCGGGCTGTAAAAGAAAGTAATAAGTATTTTTCAACACTTCGGGATTACATCGGCACGGAGTATGAGACAAATTTAAGACCGCTTGTTCGTTGGAGAAAAGGACGGCCGGTTGAAATGCTCTGGGCAAGAAAGATTGTTAAGGAATCTCCGGCGACTGCTCGGGAAATTGCCAGATTTAATTATGTCCGAAAATCAGAGAACGGCATTATTGTTCGTTTGGCTAGACGACAAGGGCAAATTGTTTGCGTAAGGGAAATCTATCAATATATACCCAGAGGCAAGTCTTGTTCTTACCCGATAAGAATGTTCGCTAAGGAACCGTCATGGGTTCAAATTGAAGGGCGTCGATTGGAAGGACAATTTTTTATCCTTCGAAAGCAAATGATTCTATTGCGCGAAATTAAGTCCCGTATATGCAGTATCCATACATTGGACAACCAATATTTTGAGCAATCCTTCCAAGAGGTTGGTCGAACTAGAAAAGATTTAGGTTCTTTAAAGGACTATCTCAATGACGTTCCAGGTGTTGAAGGGAATGTTATTGAAGAGGATTAAAAATTATTTAAAGGAAAACCAAAAATGACAGATTCTACAAATAAAGGTCTCCGCGTTGCTCATGTCAATCGTGATAAGGCGGGAAATATTCATGCCCGTGAAGGTTGGATAATCAATCCGGCTGTTGAGAAAAAGTCAACGATCAAAATTGTTTATGCTGATTCCGGAGAAAGTGCTGAGGTTCCGGCAGAAGAACTCAGAATTATTGGTATTGCTTCGAGTTCAAAAATCATTGTCGAACATAAATCATCTGCTGATGAAAAGACTCGTCGTGGAACGATTGTCAAGTGTTTAGAACAAGATAAGCTGCTTGTTTTATTTGACGGCGAAGAGAAACCGGAAGAGGTGCCGGCAAAAGAAGTCGTCTTAATCGGTGAAGAAGTTTGAAGAAAAAGGGATATTGAATAGTCAACTACCCCTGCCTAAGGCAGAGGCTTGCGAAAGCAGGCCTTAGTTGACTAGCCCCAGTGAGGAGAAATCCGAACTACGTTGGTTGGGAATGTATAGGCACCGCGGGATGTCAATCCTAGTCCCGCGCTCTGCGGCCCGTGATTAAAAGCACTGAGAGGTAGGTGCGGTGTTGCGGGTATCTGAAACCCCTTTCAACATGGGCGAAGGATTACAACCGGACGCGAGTCCGAGGAGACGAAACTTGAGAGTATTTGTTTTGAACAAACGAGGCCAACCGCTGATGCCGTGTTCACCGGCCAAAGCACGGTTGCTTCTGAAAGCGAAAAAGGCCGTGGTCAAGCGTCGTACGCCTTTTACCATCCAGCTCGCACTGGCGACGGGTGAAACTGTGCAGTCGGTGACGTTGGGTGTGAAAGCGGGGTCTAAGGAAATCGGTTTGTCGGCTTCAACCGACAAGGCCGAAATCTTTGCATCGTCCGTACAGCTGCGTACGGACGTGCTCGACCTGTTGTCAACGCGTCGTGAACTTCGCCGTGCCCGCCGTAACCGGAAAACCCGCTACCGTGCCCCACGTTTCAACAACCGCATCCATTCTAAAAACAAGGGATGGTTGGCCCCGAGCATTGAGAACAAAATCAACGTCCATCTGTCCCGTGTAGAGACTGTCCGGAAACTTCTTCCGGTGTCGAAGATCGTCGTCGAAACGGCGGCTTTCGACATCCAGAAGATTAAGAACCCGGACATTGAAGGCACGGAGTACCAGCAGGGCGATCAACTCGGTTTTTGGAACGTTCGCGAATACGTGTTGTTCCGGGACGGACATAAGTGCTGCCACTGCCACGGCAAATCGAAGGAAACGATTCTCAACGTCCACCATCTCGAAAGCCGTAAAACCGGCGGCAATGCCCCGAACAACCTGATCACACTCTGCGAGACCTGCCATAAGGCGTATCACGCTGGAAAGATCGTTCTGAAGCAGAAGCGTGGGCAGTCCTTCCGAGACGCGACCTCCATGGGAATCATGCGGTGGACGTTCTTTAACCGTCTGAAGGCACAGTGTCTGGAGCTTGAAGTCCGGAATATCTACGGTTACGTGACGAAAAACACCCGCATCCGTTGCGGCCTCGTCCAGACAAAAACGGCTGATGCATTCTGCATTGCCGGCAATCTCGGGGCAAAACGGTTGGGCGAGTACTTCTTCCAAAAGCAAACCCGTAAGCACAATCGGCAGATTCACAAGCTGACGATTCTTAAAGGCGGTGTCCGCAAGCGTCAGCAGGCTCCGTACGAGGTCAAGGGCTTTCGATTGTTCGACAAGGTTCGGTATGGCAGTCGTGAAGCGTTTATTTTCGGTCGACGCAGTTCCGGTTTTTTTGATGTTCGGACGCTAACGGGACATAGACTCTCTGCCAGTATCAACTGTAAAAAACTTGGGCTTTTAGAAAGACGAAAAACATTTTTAACTCAGCTTATTAAAGAGGACGCGATTCCTCCCGCGACTGAAGTCGCAGGTTTCCTCGCGTAATTTCTATGAACCGTTTGGATGTTTCCGAAACTATCGCTAAAAATTTTTCATTACCGATAAGAGATGCCGACAAAATTGTTGGAGTTTTTCTCGATACGATTAAAAGAGGTTTGTTGAATAAAGAAAAAATCTCATTCAGAGGTTTTGGGTCATTCAATATTGTGCGGCGCAAAGGGCATATCGGACAAGATTTAAAGAATAAAAAATCAGTCATCATTCCTGATCATGATGTCATTGTGTTTTCTCCGTCTGAAAATATCCTTAAACATATCAATAAACCTTGTGAAAAATAGACAATAAAAAACCCGGCTTCGATTGAAGTCGGGTAGGTGTCAAAAATCAAGAAATTATTTCTTATCTTTGGCGTAGATGCTTTGGTCTTTGGTGTAAATCGACTTATCTTTTTTGGCAGTTTTATGTTTACCACCATTCGATTTGGCTTTTCCGGTTTTGCCGGTAACACTGACAGACGATTTATCGCCCGTCTTTTTGCCGGCAGTCGAATTATTTCCGTCGGTTTTATGCCCGAGGCCGTAAGTCAAAGCATTCATCATGTCGGACTGCCCTTCATGATGTTTATTAAAAAGGACTTGAGTCGAATCTTCCGCTTCTCGGAAAGCGGCCCCACCAATCGTTTCTTCCTGAAGCAGAGCGGAGTCATCCCGCACCTGTGCGCGGTTAAGACTCTTCTCGTGTTCAACCACGATGGGATCCAAGGGCTCAAGCGGAGCCGGATGCTGACAACCGGCCAAGACAACGGCAGCTGCCGTCAGGGTAAGGAAGGAGTAGCGCATGAAAAATCCTTATTGCAAAAAAGGGTAGAGGCATTTTGGACAGCACTGATCGCCCTTCGGGTTTCTAACTTGGGCTTTTTGCCCATGAAATACACGCGTCAGGCTGATGCCCTTTGCCAAGATGCCCGCTCGTTTGTCTCGTCTTTTGCGATGCCGGATTAGAAACCATGGATTTGCTCTCGACCAATACCCTGAACTTTGCCGGAACTGCGGCGGCCTTCGGCTTAATCACCGTCGGCGGCGTTTGGGTCTGGAACCACTTCTGGCCGCAGAAAAAGAACACGGAGGAACCTGCCTACGACGATTCGTGCCCGACCTTTGCTCAGATTCCCGTGCAGTCAGTCATTGTTCATCCGGAAGCCACGTGGCCGCGTAAGAATGACGCCGTACCGGCATTAGGGCTACGGGAAATTTTTCTCGCGAACGCCGAAATCATTCACAAAATCTGTGACGCCAGCGGACTCGATGAAGACCAATGCGAGCGTTATTTGCTGCCTGTCATTCAGAACCTCATCAAGACAGTTCATTTATTGCCGGCCTCTCAGGACGACCATCATCAGGGGTATGGCGGACTGCTGACGCATTCACTGGAAGTTGCCTTGTCGTGCGGCAATGAGGCCAACAATACGGTCTTTGAGATGGGAACGGCGCCTCAGGAACGACATTGGAACAACAAACGCTGGGTATTGACCTGCATTTTGGCAGGCCTTGTTCACGACTTCGGCAAGGCCTATACCGACATGAACGTTGTTGCCAAGAAGCTCCAAGGGGCGGATGGGAAAGTCGTCACCGTTTCGGCAAATGACGCTCTGTCTTGGGACAAAAGCTCCCGTTTGCTTGTCTGGCTGCGTAAGAAACACGTCTATTCCTATCAGGTCGCCTTTAACCCCAATCGAAAGCACAACGAGCATCAGGGCGTGGCGGCGGAAAGAATGCGGGTGTTGATCATTCCTCAAGCCACGTTCAATTTTTTGGGTTCCACGGGGATTGGTGAGCAGCTTCAGTCACAACTTCGTCACGCCTTGAACGGTGATAAGGAATGCAAAGTCGGACAGATTTTGATCAAGGCCGACGGAGATTCTCGTAAACGCGACAAAGCCAATCGCCAAGTCAATCCGGAATACAAAAACGTCGGCAATCCGCAAGGGGATCGCCTGCTCAAGGCGATGCGAAGCCTTATTAGCAACAACGTTTGGACGACGAACGCCGACGCCGATTCTCAGGTTTTCAACACAAAGCAGGGGTGCTTCATCGTCTGGACTCAGGACACCGCAACGCAGATCTTCAATCAGGCTTCGGCGAAGGGGTTCAACGGACTTCCGAGTGACTACCTCAAAATGGCTGAGATTCTGGTTGATTCGCGTGTGGCGAGCCCGAACGTCAACGACTTCACGGACATCTACACGACCTTGTGGAATGTGACGCCCATCGTTCTCGGCAAAGGCTACCTGCCGTGCCTCAAAATGCAGTCGCCCAACTTCCTTTTTGATACCGTAGCGCCGGCTGAGATCGAAGCCGTCATAGAAGGGAAGCAACCGGACGAAATCACCCAGAAGGCTTGGAAGGACAAGTGGAATTTCGTGCCGTTGGCCGTCCTCTCCGCAGAGGAAGCCATGGAGCGCGGCATCAATGACGAATTCTTGGCCGCCGAACAGCTGGCCCATGATGAGCGCGCCTCGGCGGAAGCTGAACAGCTCGAAGCGCAGCGACTTGCGGAAGATGCCGCCTTTGCCGCTCTTAACGACATGGATATTCCTACACCGCCGGAAAGCAACGCGCCGGAAGACACGGACAACAAACCGGCTGCCCCTGTCGAGGAAAAGAAAGCTGCCAAGCAATCCCGCCGTGAAAGCGGAGTCGACGTACCGATTCCGGAATCCGAGCAGTCCGGTGTGAAACGTCCGCCGAAGAAGACGCCGGCAGAGGTCATGGCCGAACGCGTGGCGTCGCTGCATCTGGATCCCACGAAAAAGCGCTTCTCTGACAATTTCAAGGCTACCCCGAGCATCATCCTGCCCGACACGCCGAAAGCCTCTCAGAAGCCCAAAAAAGAGCCTTCTCAGGGCATTGATCTGTCGGCCTTCATGCCGGAACCGGACAAACCGGCTGAGAAACCGACTGAGACCGAAACTCAGGCTCCCAAAAACGAGCTGCTTTCGATGCCGAAGGATCCCGTGCCGCTCACTGCCGACGAGGACAAACCGGCTCCGGTCGCTGAGGAAAAGGCGAGTGCCATGCCGACGACCGACTCCACGGAATCCGACCTTGTGTCAAGCCTCATGCCTGACACGGTCGACGCGAAAGCCGAAGCCCTTGCCGCTGAGAACGATTTCATGGCCGGGTTGTTCCCCGAAGACATCTCGAATGATCCGGCTCCTGCTTCTGAACCGGCGACGGATCCCGTGCCGGATTCACCCTCGCAAACGGTCTCGACCAAGACAGAGGAGGGTGACGCAATGTCCGCCTCGCAGAATGCCGACACGGATCTTGAAGCACTCTTTCCGGAAATCAATGACGGTGCGCCGGAACTTGATGCCAAACCGACGCCGGTGTCAGACCCCGTAACTGTGGTCGAACCGTCCCCGGTAGTGAAGCCTTCTCCCACTGTCAAGGGCAAGCCGAAGGCTTCAAACGTCCGAAACAAGAAACTTGCGGCTTGGAAGGAAGTCGCCGAAGCGCTCAATGAAGAAGTTTTACAGAACCTTCAGGCCGGGAAGGGACGTCTGATTCCGAACGGCGTCACCGAGGAATTCGGTACCCGCTGGGCGGATTTGTCGGAGGTGAAAAAGGCAGCAGCCCTTCAGGGGATCGACATCACCATCCTCAGCACCTATGCCCAAACCCGTACGACGGGACTCCGTGTCCAGTACGACCTGAAAAAGAACCGTGTGTACCTGGCGAGTTAAGGTGATACGAGTTATTTGATATTGAAGGAGATATGTTATGGCTAGTAATTGCGATTTTGATCTTCGCTTGATGAACCTGAAGGCACAGGCAGAAGGCTGTACGTTTGATCCGTTTGAAGTCTGTAAGCCGAAAGACGAAGACTTATTCAAATTAAAGCCCGGTTGTCTGCCGTTCGGCGTCAGTTGCGGTTGGTCGGCTTCTGTTGGTATTGAGGAAGAGGCGTTTTACGGAGCCTATCTTTGGTTTCCGGATCCCGTAACAAAGGATGTTTCCGGCACTCTCATTTCTGCTGATGATTTGGAAAATTTGGCGAATTTCCTTGAAGTCGCCAACCGGCTGGAAGATCCGAACGATGCGCCGTGGTTGGGGCAGAGCGTAACGATTCAGGACGCCACGATTCGGGTCAACAAAGAATTCGACGGAAGCAAAGCTCGGGTGGTTCTCTTCGTGGAATACAACGAGGCCGCCGGCGGCATTGCGTACTTTTTGACGGATAAACAGGCGACGCTGTTGAGTAGCGGATGCCGGACAGCGGCCACGCTTTTCCGGCAGTACGAACGCGAAGAGGGGAACGCCAATGCCTGACACGAAGCCTGAAACCGCGACCGTCAAACTCACTTCAGCCGAGCAAGCCGTTGCGGATGCTGCGATTGCCCGGTTCCGCCGCGAAGGGAAACGGGAATGCCTCAAGGCCGTCGGCATCCCGGCGATGATCCTCGTCTGCTTTGTCGCGTACTTCAGCCACTACATCCCGGACGCTTGGTCTGCGTTGCGAATCGGCATTCAGGCGGTCTGCGTCGTTGTGACGCTCTCAGCGTTGATCGGTACGACCGTGCTGATGTTCAAGGATCCCCAGCGCACTTGGAAGGACGTAACCCTCATCACCAGGGCCCTGTTGATTGCTGCGGGACTGCTCTTAAACGCCGCCCTTCAGTGGTTTACTTGTCTCTCGTCCGTGTCAGCGCTGAAGGTCGTTGATCTTGTGCTCCTCTTTGCCGGAATTGCCTCTGTCGTCTTCTGCCTCGTCTTGAGGGTTTGGGACGGCATTCGAATGGTGCAGGACTACCGCGCCGGTCGCTACAAAAAGATCATTGATTCTCATTTCTAATCTTGAAAGGAAAGTAAAAAATGCAGACCGAAACGCTTAACAATGGTATTGAGATCGGTGCCCCGGTTCACTTCAACGCCCCGACTTCCGGATACGGTCGCTCGAAGGTTTTCAGCCGCATGGCCCGCGCCACAGGGGTGACACCCGACGTGGGTGCCGCCCTGAAGGCTGAAAAGACGTGGCAGCGTCGCCTGCGCCGGTTGGGTGCCCGCCGTGCCAAGCAGCTTCTCGTCAAGTAAAAGAGGATTGTCATGACTAATCCCACGCTTGATGCAAAAGCAACTGCCGTGACGAACGAAGAGGCAGCCCCTTCCGTTGTCACGGATACCGAGTTGCCGGACGGCAAGGACACCCTCACCAAGGAGCACGTCGTTTCGTATCGGGAATACGACGGCTGCGATTTCGCTTTCCACGCTATCGGTGACAAAGCATCCCGCGAGGTTCGCCTCCGGGGTGTCACAGTGTGGCCGGACTGCTTCGGTGATACCGATGGACATGCGGATGAGGTGTTCGACATCACGCTTTCCACGGATGCTTTGCGTCGCTTGACCAAGATGCTCAACGAGGTGTCGGACGGTGTGGACGGTGACTCGAAAGACGAACGCCCTGCCGGGAAGGTTGAATCCGTCCGCATCAACCACGTTCGCGAAGCAAAGGATGACGACACAGCACTTTCCCGTGCGGCATTTGAGGATACGGCCCGCCCCGAAGACATCTACGAACGTGCCACGAGGGATTGGGAAATCGCGTCGGCTCGCCTTGATCGCCAGTGGGGACTGCGTACGGTAGCGGCCCAGATTCTTGCCACAGTGGTTACAAGCCTTGGGGCGTGGTGGTACTGCCGGCACACCGGCAATTACGAAATCCTGTGGTTCTTCGCGGAAGCGTGGTTTGCCGTCATGAGCCTCATGCTGGTGTTCCTGATGGTGGTGCCGGCCATAGTCGACACGATCCGCAAGCGCCGGTACCTCAAGGGCCTTAAGGCGGAAGCCGACAAAGCGGCCCAGACGAGTTTTACGGTTGACACGAAGGAGGCGGCGTGACTTTTCCCGACCACACTCCCAACGCGAATGCCATGACGGATTCCCCGGTTTCCTTGTCATCTGAGAAAGCCGGCGGGCATCCGTTCTTGCTCGCTCTGCGGTCGGCGTTGCGTTTTCTCGCCCCGAAGCCGTCGGCGGCCCACGTAAAGCGTCACCGGCGGATCATTCGTCGGTTGGAAGCCCGTCGTCGGAAGAAGGCCCGCTCCCTTGTCGTGGAAAAGGAGTAGCCCTTATGCCGAATACCCTTGACCGTCTGCTCATCGTCTGCGAAGGGGAGACCGAGAAAGAATACTTGTCGACGCTGGCCGATCAGCTTGCCGTCATGCCGCGTGTATCCATCCGAAAGACGGCGGCGTGCGCCCCGATGTCCTTGCTGGAAGAGGCTTACAAGGAATTCATGTGGTCGAACGCCACAGACAAACTCTTCCCGTTCACGGAAGTCTGGTGCGTATTCGACCGGGATCATCATCCCTCGTATGACACGACGTTTGAGGTCGCGAAAACGCTCAGGATCCCGGTACATCTGTGTTGGACGAACCCCTGCATCGAATTTTGGTTCTGGCTGCATTACTGCGGGGATAAGAATCACTTGAAGTTCGACGAGTTCGCCGAGATCGGACGCACGCAAGAACGGGTCATGGTGAGTACCGACGTTTTTGGGCAACAGTGCAACGGGTATCCCGGCCTATTTGGCGTTTGTCATCGGTTCGACGATGGCCGTCGGCTGGGTAGTGAAAAAGACGTTCTTCTAAACGGTATCAACGCATAACGTCAAGGACAGGAAAATGCAGGATCAAGAACCTTTGGAAAAAACGGCGATGACGAAGCCGGAAGAGGCACTGGTGACGGAATGTGCCGCCCGAGTCCGCGAGAAGGTCCGTAAGTCGGTAAAAGACGACGCCGTCAACTTGGCGGCGATGGCGTTACTCGTAGTAGCGCTCGCAAGCTGCGTTCACCCGACAGACTGGGCGGCATTTTGTCACGTGTTGCAGTTCGTCTGCGTCACCGGTGCCGTGGCGCTGCTCTTTTGGAACAAC
>ULUT01067009.1_pt1 | contig 11976 bp, 13 predicted proteins | sample 1958691 | NCBI WGS metagenome assembly ULUT01 (sample SAMEA4835766, study PRJEB28245) | human gut metagenome | biome: gut microbiome; material: fecal sample | place: Denmark | collected 2008 | reverse complement strand
ATCCGCAGCAAGATCAATTCCGAAGTCTCCGCAAAGCTGGCGATGGAGGAGGTTCTGAACAAGGTGGGCTTGAACTCCTCCGAGGAGCTGGGCTATCTGATCGGCACCGGCTACGGGCGCAACAAGGTCCCCTTCGCCGACGAGAATATCTCCGAGATCTCCTGTCACGCCATGGGCGTGCACGTCACCGACCCCAGTGTCAAGGCCATCATCGATATCGGCGGCCAGGACGTAAAGGGCATCTCCATCGACACGGACGGCACCGTGAAGAACTTTGCCATGAACGACAAGTGCGCCGCCGGCACCGGCCGGTTCTATGAGGCCATGGCCCGCAGCTTCGAGATGACGCTGCCCGAATTCTCCAACCTGTCCCTGACGGCCAAGAACGTCATCCCCATCACCGCGCAGTGCACCGTGTTCGCCGAGAGCGAGGTCATCACCCTGGTGGGCGAAGGCAAGCCCATGGACGAGATCGCCGCCGGTATCCAGATGGCCGTGGCCAAGCGCTGCTTCGTCATGAGCAAGAAGGCCGGCGCCACCGACGCCATCACTCTGACCGGCGGCTGCGCCAAAAATGCCGGTTTGAAGCAGGCCATCGAGCACGTGCTGAAGCTGAAGGTCATCGACCTGAAGACCGACCCCCAGCTGATGGGCGCGCTGGGCGCCGCCGAGTACGCGCGGCAGAAGGGCATGGCCCGCGTCTGAACACCTCTTGCCATTTAAGGAGGCTACGATATGTGTAAGGTTTTCAAATTTCTCTTTAAGCTCATCCGTATTCTGGCGGTGGCCGTGGGCGCACTGTTCGTCGTGTACTTCTGGAACCTGGACCAGAAGCTGCTGGGCTGGGCCTATGTGCAGGTCAACAAGATCTTTGACCGCAAGAAAGTAGATATCAAGTTCTGATGGAGCTGTATAATCCGATCATACGGGAGGTGGAGGCGCTTGCCGGCGCCTCCACGCCCAAGCGGTACGCCTATGACCCGGCGGAGGCCTGGGAGGACACCGGGGCCTTTGAGCTGGTCATGCTGCGGGACGCCGCCTTTGAGCTGGGCGGCAGCGGCAAAAGCGCGGTGAATTTCACCTGTGTGACCTCCTCTTCCAATCTGGTACCCGGGGACGAGATCGTGGTCTGCGGCCCGGACCTGAACGAGCTGAACGGCGACAGCCACTATGCCCGCATCGCTCTGCTGCGGGTGGGCGATATCGAGTCAGATGACGAGGACGACACGGAGCAGGCCTTCCGGGCCATCCAGGACATGGACTTTGTGAAGTACCATGTGTTCCCCAAGGGCTATATGATCCGCACAAGCTCGGAATCCAGCCGGGAACAGGTGCGTATCAGCCGGGAGGCGGTGCAGAAGGGCATGACGTTCCGCCGCATCGGCGCGGACTTTATCCGGCAGTATAAGCAGAACCGCAACATTCTGGCGGTGAAGCTGCTGTTTATCACCGCGCCGGAAGCGGACTACGCGGCGCTGACCAGGGACGCCAAGACGGTCAAGGACATCACCATGAGCCTGACGAAGATCCTGGCGGGAATGCCCACCGACTGCGGCTCCTGCAACCTGAAGGCTATATGCGACGAGGTGGAGGGTATGCGCGAGCTGCACTTCGGCAAGGAGCATCACACCACGGAGTGAGCCCTCTCCCCTATCCACAGGCAAAAGAACGGCCCACAGGGCCGTTCTTTTTTGTTCGTGTGCCGAAAGGCCGTCCATCGAAGGACGGATCGCCTTTTGCACAAAAGGATACCCGCCGGAGGGCGGGTATCCTTTTCTTCTTTTCAAATGCGGCGGTCACGCTGCTGGCTGTTGTAGTGCTTTTGCAGGAGAGGATAAATGGCCTTGTAGATCAGCTTGTTCTCCAGATTGAGATAATAGATGGTGAACATGCCCGCAAACAGCAGCGCTGCGGTGATGAGCAGGCTTTTCAGCAATTTAGCTGCGAATTTCATATGGTTCCCTCCTTACCAGGCCAGACTGTCATCGAAGTCCACCAGCGTGGGGTCCAGCGGTGCCTCGTTCAGTACGACGGTCATGTATTTGTTGACGGTGTTCCGCATATCCCGCCGGGAGATGGTACGGCAGTCCTCCAGGTCGTGCTCCAGGAATATGAAGTGGAAGCCCAGGTCACGGGCCTGCTCCTCCATGAGAGCGTGGACGCCGTTCATGCCCTTACAGGCCACATTGTCATTGAAGATGACCATGTCGCAGTTGAACTTGCTGGCCCACTCCCACACAGCGTTGACGTTGTCCCAGCCGCCCACGGCATGGTGGCGCATGACGCCCTTTTCGGAGAAGAGGGCCAGATCCTGAATGGCCTGTTCCGGATCGGTGGTGGAGATCATGTTGTGACCCATGGTGGAGTCCATATTCAGCACGATATTGATGCCCCAGCAGTTCTGGACCCAGGTGGGGAAATCGGTGTAATACACCGCGGAGGGCCCCCACAGGAATGCCCGGTGGCGGGTAGTACCGCCGAAAGGCTCATGCTTCCGTTCGTAGGCCTCCAGCATGAGCTTCAGCACCTTGCGGTCGTTTTTAGTGAACTGGTCCTCCTGGCCGTTGACGGAAGCCCAGGAATATAACCGATACAGACTCTCGGCAATGCCGCAGAGGGCGGAGTAAGGCGTCTTGAACAGCTCCCATTTCTCCAGCTCGATGCGGTTCTGTTCGTTCATGTGCTCAGCGCGGGCGAACAGGGCCTCCCAGTCGTACTTGACGCCGTAGTTCTCCTGAATAAAGGCGATGGCATCCCGGAGGACCTGGGTGGAATAGGGGTGCGCGCCGGGCTCGTTGTGGATCATGGCCATGGTAACGGGGAAATCCGGCAGACCAAAGCGGCGGCGCTGGAACATGGAGGTGGCCTCGCTGGCGTTGCAGGGCATATTGGTGGTCAGAACAGCGCGGCCCACAATGGGGAAATCGTCGTCGATGGCAACGCCGGTCTCCGCCGAGCAGCGGGAGCAGACGTCAGCGGCCAAGCCGAAGGACTCGGCCACATCGATGTAGTAGGGCTCCAGGTGTTGGTCGATGTCACAGATGATGAACTCCGGCAGTGTTTGGATGGGGATGGGGATCAGGCCGGGGAAGCCGGTCATAAACAGGGGCGGCATGACCTCGTCCATGGGAACGATGTTGTCGCTGTCCCTTCCGCCGCCCAGACGCTTGTCGTTGGCCAGGACCAGGGCGATCTTTTTCGTGAGGCTGCTGACGATACAGTGCATATTCATGTGGGCGATCTTCAGCTCGTCCTCCCGGTAGCCCTCAAACAGCCGGTCAATAAAGGCGAAGGTGCCCAGATAGGAGCCCATCCAACGGTACTCCCAGAAGCCCTTGAGGATCGGCACCGGGGCGGAGGCCACCATTTTGCCCATGGCCAGCAGGTTGTTCAGCCAGGCGGTGTAGTCCACAAAGGTATCCTTCACACCGCGCCACTCCCGGTGGCGGGCGATACCGGTCTTATCCTCATAGCGGCTGCGAAGACCGCCCTTGCCGTTAGCTGCCTGCCACTTGGGGTCAAAGCGTTCCAGCTTTTTATCGATCACGCCGATGACGGCATTTGTCCACTGCTTCAGTACCATGGTCACACCTCCTTATGGCCCAGCTTTTTGATCTCCAGACTCTCGACAAAGGCCTGGAAGCGGGTACGCAGCTGACCGACGCTGCCCAGGGTGTACTCCTTCTCGATGGTGCAGCAGGGGATGCCCATCTCCTGCTGAAGCACGTGGCTGGCCAGCACCTTTTCATAGCTCCAGAACTCGCAGAACTTCATGCTCTCGTAGATGATCCCGTCGGCGCCGTAGTCCTCCGCCAGACGGCGCAGCTCACTGTGCCGCCGGTCGATCTTGGTGCCGTCCATAAACCGGACGCACTGGTTGTGGTGCAGATAGTGCCGACATACCGCGTCGAATGCCGTCTCGCCGCCGTGGATCTTGATCTCCTCCCGGCCGGGGAAGGTGCCGAAGCAATAGCGATCTGCCACCACCATGGCACCGCAGCTCTCCAGCAGCTTGGTAAATTCCGGGTCGTCGATCTCGCTTCCGGCCAGCACGACACGGGCACGGAAGGGGAATTCCGCCTCCGGCCGGCGTGTTTTCAGCTCCGCCAGCGTCTCCTCCAAATACGGCAAAATCAGGTCATGGGGACAGACCTGACTCACCAGGACGATGACGTGGTATTCATAGCCGGTGATGACCGGGTTTTCCGCCTTACGGAGGTCGCCGATCTCCGTGATGACCCGGCAGAGACGGTTGTGCTTTTCGATGGCGGCACGAATCGCATCGTCGGAGGTGTCCACGCCGAAGCTGTCGCGCAGGGCGTCCAGCACCTTTGCTTTCAGCTGGGCTTTGTAGTAGTCCAGGCTGGTCCGGTCGCCTTTCATGGGTGGGTCGATGATGGTGGTGATGAAGCGGTCGTTCTTCACCGGCTTCAGCAGGGTAAAATGCTCCTCCATGCGCTCCATGGCGGCGCAGCCCTCCGCACCGAACAAAGCGTTCAGATAGTTGAAGCCGCCCTCGATGGCCCGCTCCAGGATGCAGCGGACATAGGGACAGTTGCGGTTGGTCATGTAGTAGGACGCGATCTCTGCGGTGCCGCTGTTGGGGGCCCGAAGGCGGCTGGAAAAGCAGCCTGGCAAATTCAGCAGCACTTCGGGTATATAGTAGCAGTTATATCCCAGAGCCAGCTGGCCCTCCGCCGCGGCGCGCTGGACCAACTCGTTGTTGGCCTGCTGCAAAAGGTCCTCAAACCAGATCAGGTGCTTCAAGTCTTTCATGGGCAAAACTCCTTCTCAATGGGGACTTCTCCCCGGATTTGGGTCGTGGGTCTTGCTGGTTCACACACTATTTGTATTTTAGCATTTTTTAACTATTTTTGCAACTGTTCGCGCCGTATTTTTTGTCGTTTTGGAAAAAGAATGACCGCCTCACGGCGGTCATTCTTTTTCTGATGATCTACTGCCACAGGGAGCAGAGCAGGTCGGTGTAGGCGGTAGGATCGTCGATGGGCAGACCGGCGATCAGCTGTGCCTGGTTGTAGAAGACCTGGGCGAACTTTTTGGCTTTCTCCGGGTCGGTGAGCCGGGTCTTTTCGAAGGTCAGGAAGGCGGGGTGATCCACGTTGATCTCCAGAATACGCTTGGCCTTGAGCCCCAGCTCCGGCTGGGCAGCCGTGAAGTACTTTTCCATCTCAAAGGTAACGCCCTCACCGCTGGAAAGGCAGACCGGGTGGGTCTTCAGGCGAGTGGAGGCCTTGACCTCACTCACCTGACCGCCCAGGGCCTCCTTGATAAAGGCAAAGGCCTCCTTGTACTGCTGCTCGTCCTGTTCCTGCTTCTCGGCCTCACCGGGCAGGTCCAGATCGCCGTCGGTGGCGGAACGGAAGGGCTTATCCTTATAGGACCTCAGGATATCGGACAGAAACTCGTCGGCTTTGTCGGTAAAGTAGAGTATCTCCATGCCCCGGTCCTTCAGCAGTTCCGTCTGGGGAATGTGGTCCACAGCGTCCACCGTGTCACCGGAGGCAAAGTAGATGTACTTCTGGCCCTCCTGCATACGGGAGACGTACTCGTCCAGCGTCACCAGCTTTTTCTCGGTGGAGGAATAGAACAGCATCAGATCCTGAAGCATATCCTTTTTCTCGCCGTAGTTGTCCATGGCACTGAGCTTGATCTGGCGGCCGAAGGACTGCCAGAAGTACTCATACTTCTCGCGTTCGTCCCGCAGCAGACGCTCCAGCTCAGCCTTGACCTTTTTTTCCAGGTTGGCGCCGATGAGCTTCAGCTGGCGGTCGTGCTGCAAAAGCTCACGGGAGATATTCAGGTTCAGGTCCGGGGACTCCACCACACCGCGGACAAAGTTGAAGCACTCGGGCAGCAGCTCCTTGCACTTGTCCATGATCATCACGCCGGCGGAGTACAGCTGCAGCCCGCCCTCGAACTCCTCGGAGTAGTAGCGCAGGGGCGCCTTCTCTGGTATAAACAGCAGAGCCTTATAGGTCACGGCGCCCTCGGCAGAGACGGTGATGACACTCAACGGCGGCTGGCTGTCCGCAAAGCGCTGCTGATAGAACTCGTCGTACTCCTCCTTCTTGACATCGGCCTTCTTCCGCTGCCACAGGGGCACCATGCTGTTCAGCGTCTCCCACTCGAACTTCTCCTCGTACTCGGGGTTCTCCTGGGTGCTGCCCTCCTTCAGCTCCGGGTGCGGCATGAGCATACGGATGGGGAAACGGATATAGTCGGAATACTTTTTCACCAGCTTGTACAGGGGATACTCACGCAGGTACTGGCTGTATTCGTCCTTTTCCTCCTCAGTGTCGGGCTTGATGTGCATGATGATATCGGTACCCACCATCGCCTTGTCACAGGGTTCAATGGTATAGCCATCCACGCCGGTGGACTGCCACTTCCAGGCCTGGTCCTCGCCGTATTTCTTCGTGATGACGGTGATCTCGTCGGCCACCATGAAAGCGGAGTAGAAGCCCACGCCGAACTGGCCGATGATGTCGGTATCGGCGCTCTCGTCACCCTCCACCTCCTGGCGGAATTTCAGGCTGCCGGAGGAGGCGATGACGCCCAGGTTGTTCTCCAGCTCCTCCTGACTCATGCCGATGCCGTTGTCGCTGACGGTCAGCAGGCGGCGCTCCTTATCGATGGACAGCTTGATCTCAAACTGGTCCCGGTTCAAGCCCACCTTGTCGTCCGTCAGGCTCAGGTAGCACAGCTTGTCGATAGCGTCGGAGGCGTTAGAGATGATCTCCCGCAGGAATATCTCCTTATGGGTGTAGATGGAATTGATCATCAGGTCCAGCAGGCGCTTGCTCTCCGCCTTGAATGCCTTTTTCTTCATACTTGCTCAGATCTCCTTTGCTCTCCCCCGCCCTTCCCTGCGCGGTGCGTGGAAACGCGGGGCTTTGTTTAAGGGAGATGCGCCCTGGCGCATCTCCCTGTGGTATACGCGTTTCGCTTACGCGAATTTTTTGCGGCTGATGAGCCAGCCCACGCAGGACAGCAGCGCCACCGCGCCGGACACGATCATCACGACCTTGCACACCGGCGGAATGAACTTCTGTACCTTTTTGCCCACGCCGCAGGCCGCCTTGCCCAGCAGGCCCTTCACAGCCTTGCCCACGGCGGACACCGCCGCGCCGGCAGCCTGCAATACGATGTGCGCCAGCTTCTTCGCCAGCTTTGCAGCAGTGGCCAGCGTCTTTTTGGCGATACCGCCCGCCATGTGTAAAAACTTCCTCATGGTCAGCCCTCCTTCGTTTTATACCAGTCGATGATCGGTGTCAGGTTCTCCGCGCTGACGGCGCTGGCACCCTTGGTCGCCATGTCGTAGGTCAGCTGCTGGGCGGGACTGAGACCGGCCTTCCCCGCCAGCGTTTTGCGGATCTCTTTGCACTTCAGCTGCATGATCCACTTATAGGGTCCGTGCAGCTTGTTGATATCGAAGCCGCCCTGCAGGGTGAATACCGGCACCTCCGCCGGAATGCCCATCTTGGCCCGGACCTTCTCGGCTCCGGCCTGGCTGGCGGGGCCCATGCCCACGGTGCAGACGGCGCGGATATCAAATTCTTTGGCCGCTTTCGCATATCCCTGGACCTTGCCGGCCATGAGCCAGCCCAGGTAAATGACCGCCCTGCCCGGATGGGGGTCGGCGCCCCACTTGGCGTCGGTCACAGGCAGATCCAGCGCGGCGCCCAGCAGACGGGCGTACTGCGCCGTGTAGCCGGAATTGGATGTGTAGACGATGCCGGAAATCATAGTCTTCCTCCCTCTCTGTCACTCACGTTTAGTATAGTCCCCCGTCCTGCCGCTGTCAATGCCGCAGGGCGGTATTCAGACATTCTGCCGCCGATGTCCGGAGCGCTACCGCATAAAGCGGTCGATGGCATCGTTCAGCGCCTGGATGGCCTCCTGGTCACCGGCCTCCACCGCATCCACGATGCAGTGGCTGATGTGATCCTTGAGAATGGCGCGGCCCGTGCCGTTCAGCGCGGAGATCACCGCGCTGAGCTGCACCAGTACCTCGGCGCAGTCCTCGCCGCGCTCCACCATCTTCCGCACGGCATCCAGATGGCCCTGTGCCCGGCTGAGCCGGTTCAGCACGGCTTTGGTCTGGGCATGGGAATGGTGGTGGCCGTGGCTGTGCTCATAGACATGGCCGTTCTCGTCCACATGGGTGTGGGTATGGTTGTGTTCGCTCAAGGGTATCGCCTCACTTGTTATACTCGTATCGGGGCTTGTCCATATCGTACTTCTGCTTCAGCGGATCGCGGCGCTCCATGCGGTCGTAATGGCGGCACAGGAACGGCTCCACACCGTAGAACAGCGCCTTGCCGTCCAGGTCGAAGAAGAACACGGCGAACAGTGCGGCGTAGACGCCCAATCCGATCAGGACGACCTTTTTCAAAATCTTGAATACAGTTTTCATGTTCTCTTCCTCCTCTTACCAGCTCATAGAATCGTCGAACTCCAGCAAAGACGGATCCAGCGGCTCTTCCTGCATGACGGTGGTCATGTAGTCATTGATGATGCTGCGGATCTCGGCCCGGGAGACATTACGCTTGTCGGGCAGGGCATGGGGCATCCAGATGGCGTGGATATTGCGGGCGCGGAACTCATCCTCGAACAGGCCGTGGACGCCCTGCATACCCTTACACAGCAGCTGGTCGTACATCATGACCATGTCGCAGTGGAAGCGCTCCATGTTCTCCCACAGCTCGAAGATGTGGTGCATACCACCCACAGCCATGCGGCGCATCGGCGCCCACTCGTGGTAGGTCGCCATGTCCTCCAGGGTGTGCTCGTAGCCGTCGGTGCGGAGGGTCATGTCGAACATCAGGGAGTCCATGTTCATGATGGTGTTCAGGCCCCAGCAGTTATAGGCCCAGGTGCACCAGTTGGAATAGTACAGCGGCGCACAGGACCAGGCAATGACGCGGTGGCGGGTCAGCGGGAAGTTGTTGATGCGCTGCTCCACGCACTTCTCCATGATCTTGCGGACCTTCTTGTCCGTCTCGTGCCAGATGGGCAGATCGCCGTACTGAGACTGGTAAATACGGTACAGCGCCTGGGACACGCCGTTGATGGGATAATAATTGGTGTTGGCCGCCACATCCCACTTCTCCCACTCGAAGCGCTGGAGCTCGTTCTGGCTCTCCAGCTTCTTGCACAGCTGCTGGTAGTCGAAGGGAACGCCGGTCTGCTCCTCGATGAACTTCCACGCCTCCTCGATCTCCTTCATGCAGTGCTTGTGGACCAGCGGATCGTCGAACTGCATGGGCTGGGGCATGGCGAACAGGGGCTTGTCGATGAGCCAGTCCTGAATGATGGACGTGGCCACGGAGCCGTCGCAGGCCTCGTTGGAGGTGATGACCGCCTTGTAGTAGTCGGGCACATCATCCAGCACGAACAGTCCGGCCTCGGCCTGACACATGGGGCAGGGGTCGCCGGGCAGGCCCAGGGACTGCACCGCGTCGATGTAGTTGAGGACCGTGTGGTTGTTCACATGGCAGGTGACGAAATAGGGGATCATCTGCAGGGGGACGTTCTCCACTTCCTTGCTGAAGGGATAGAAAATGCCGCCCCACACCGTCTCGTCGTGGGCGATGGTCTTGTCGTGCCGCGCCTGGACCTTCTTATTCCCCTTGTTGGTGTTCAGGTCGTTGCGGAACATCTGCATGAACTGGTAGATAGTGGCGTTGGTCATGGCCCGATAGTGCAGCGGACAGGCGCGCAGCGCCTCACCCCGCAGGCCCTCCATGCCGCGGTCGAACCAGTGGAGCACGGGCAGATAGGTCTGGCCCATCCAGCGATAGCGCCAGCAGCCCTTGGCAAAGGTCCAGATGCCGCCGTAGCGCATCACATCGTAGACCAGCATACCGTAGTTGTACAGCCACACCTTGTTGAAATAGTAGAAGGTGTCCTTCACACCGCGCCACTCACGGTGCTTGTACAATCCGGTCTTGTCGCAGTACAGGTCGCCCAGGCGGCGCTCGCCGTGGGGCTTGCCGTACCAGAAATCCTTAGCCAGCTTTTTATAATCCGTGGTCTTGACCTTCTCCACCACGTTTTTCAGATCAAATTTCTTCATCTCTTCACGCCCTCCTGGATCTTCTTGATCTCCACGCTCTCAATGAACGCCTGGAACCGGGTACGCAGCTGGCCGCTGGCCGCGTTGATATACTCCTTCTCGATGGAACAGACAGGATAGCCGAAGTCGCGCTGGAGAACGACGGTATCGATGACACGCTCATAGCTCCAGTACTCGCAGAACTTGTTGGAGGCCACGATGATGCCGTCCGCCTTGTACGCCTTTGCCAGGTCGGCGATGTGCTGCTTGCGCTGGCGCATCTCATGCTGCTCCATAAAGCGGGTGCACTGGCTGGTGAGCAGATAGTGGCGGGCGATGGCACGCAGCGGCGTCTCCCCTTCCCGGATCTCGATGGGCAGACGGGACTCCATGCCGCCGTAGCAGTAGCGGTCCGCCACCACCAGGGCGCCGCAGCTTTCGATAAGCTTGGTAAAGTCCGGGTCGTCGTTCTCGCTGCCGGCCAGCAGGACCTTGCAGCGGTACTGGGGTCTGGCGTCCGGCTCACGGGTCTTCAGCTCCTCCAGCGTCTCGCGGAGCTTGTCGATGATCAGGTACTTGGGACAGGCCAGGGTCACCAGGTTGATGACATGGTACTCATAGCCGGTGATGGTGGGCACGTCCAGCTTGCGGTAATCGCCGATAGCCTGCATAATACGGCAGAGCTCGTTGTGGCTCTCGATGGTATGGCGCAGGGCCTCGTCAGAGGTGTCCACGCCGTAATTGTCATGAAGGAAATCCAGGACGTGGGCCTTGATCTGTGCCTCGTAATGGTCAATACTGTTTTCCGTCTTTTTGAACGGGACATCCATGAACTCGCACTTGAAGCGCTCATTCTGGATGATATCCATACGCTGGAGGTGCTCCTGAAAACGGCAGGTCACGGTGCAGGTCTCGGTAGCCAGCTGGGCATCCAGGAAATTGAAGCCGCCCTCCAGGGCACGCTCAAGAAGGCTGCGGCCGTAGTGACAGGTGCGGGAAGACATATAATAGGTCGCCATATCAGGGGATGTGCAGCGGGGGGCGCGCAGGCGCACAGAGAAGCAGCCGGGCAGGTCCAGCAGCACCTCCGGCATGAAATAGCAGGTGTAGCCTAAAGCCAGTTTTCCGTCACTTTTCGCCTGCTTCACCAGGTCGTTATTGGCCTCTTGCAGCAGGTTCTCAAAGTAAATCAGATGTTTAAGGTCCCTCATCTCTCGTCCTCCTTGCTGCGCGGAACGCGCAGTATTATCCAGTAAAATTATACATAATTGCAGAAAATTTGTCAATGAAATTGTGTTGTTTGCACAGATTTCGGACACTTTCAGGAGATATGTCTGTTATCGTCGGTTTTTTGACGATTTGGGGAGGAAAATTGACTTTTCAGCGCCGCCGTGGTAGAATGAGCACAGAAAAAACGGAGGTGCGGATATGTGTACTATTGACGAGAAAGCGGCCGTACATTCGGCCGATCATGCCGGTGCAGACGCGCCGCACACACACGCCCATACCCATGAGCATGGGCACGATCACGGGCATACGCATGAGCACCACTCGCCGGAGGAGACGGTGGCGCTGCTGGCGTACATGGTGACGCACAACCAGCACCACGCCGAGGAACTGCACGAGCTGGCCCACAGCGTGGAGGGCGAGGCCGCGCAGCTGCTGCACGAGGCAGTGGTGGACCTGACCGTGGGCAACGAGAAGCTGGCGGAGGCCCTGCGTATCCTGAAAAGGGAGGAATAAACGATGTGTCTTTCCACAGTATGGACGGCGGAACGACAGCCGGTGTGCAAAAACGTGGCGTCCGTGACACAGAAGGACGGACAGCTGGTGTTCACCGATATCATGGGTATCCCCACGGTGGTAAATGGGCAGATCGAGAAGATCGACCTGATGGA
>ULUT01046599.1_pt1 | contig 11982 bp, 6 predicted proteins | sample 1958691 | NCBI WGS metagenome assembly ULUT01 (sample SAMEA4835766, study PRJEB28245) | human gut metagenome | biome: gut microbiome; material: fecal sample | place: Denmark | collected 2008 | reverse complement strand
TTCGGGGGAAACGTGTGACCAAAATGTAACTTTCAGGTTCGTAAGCATCAAGAATCTGCTGTTCAAAGGCTCGGAAGGCAGTACGCTCATCCTGAGCTTTGTCCTTCGGGTAGTAACCAAGGTACACCGGATTTTCTGCGATGTTTGTTACGGTCGGAGCGAACAAGTAAATCATCGACCCAAGATCAAACGGATTGCCGGTCAAAAGCGTGGCCCCTGTATACCAGCCAAGTTTGCTGCTCTGCTCCGCTTCGTTGTATTCCTTTTCATCCAAGTAGGCATCTTTGAAGTTTTCTTCGATGTTCATCACTTTCGTGATGTTCCACGCAAAGGAATGCGACTTGTCATAGGTCGTCGCTTCGGCAACGACTTTTGCCATAAATTCCGGTGACAAACTCGTCGTCAGCTGCATTCCTCCCGTCGAACTGCATCCCGAGAGGCCCGCTACCGCGGCCATTGCAGCTGCCAACACACTCAATTTCATAAACTTATTCATTTTCCTAACCCTAAAAAATCACTCAGAATCGACGACCGGAGCCGTTTATTTACTTATATAAGTATAGCACAATCATGCTACTTTAAAAGTATTTCAGCGGTTGTCGGTGTTCGCTTCAAGGACGAAAATTTTGTTTTCTTACCGTCCGGTTTGATGATTTCGGCTTCGTCCGAACCATCATTGAAAACATCGTACGCCGGCGGCGTCTTGTTCGTCAACACGCCGATCCATGTCGGGAAGTAGTCTAAGAACCGCACGGAAGCACGTTGAACCCGGCTTACCGTGGTTTCCGTCACCCCTTCCCCGATCTGTACGAACGGTACCGAATACTGGCCCTGATACGTGGAGTTCCGGAGCGCTTTGAGTTCGCCCTTGTCGCGCCGCCAGTTGATGGCGTGGTCGGACGTGAAAATCAAGGAATAGGTCTGTCCGGTTGCCTCAATTGTCTTGACCACTGATTCAACGTCTTTGTCCGCTTTGGCAGCTGATGCGAGGTAGCAGTCAATAAAATCCTCTGCCCCGGTTTTGAAGGGTTTCCCAAAATCAGCAACGCGGTCGCACGTTCTCTCGTGGGCTCCGTAGGTATGGATGAAAATGAGTCGCCCCTTCGTCCCCGGCGTTGAAGACGCAAGAATTTCCTTGACAGCGGGAATGACCGCAAAGTCGTCGTGCTTCTTAACGAAATATTGCTGATCCGTCTGGGAGGCAATGTAGGAAATCGGTGCTTCAAAGGCGCTGGTTTTCCCCTGAGAGCTCACCCAATACGTTTTCAACCCGGCCTCTTTGGCAATATTGATGATGTTGTTTTCGTAGCTCGGATGCGTAATGTCTTTCGGATTTTCCATCGCTGAGAAAAAGGACACCGCCGCAGCTGTCGCATGAGACGCCGACACAAAGGTCTCAATCCGCTTGGAAGGTACCGAACTCAGAAAAGGTGTGGTGTCAAACGGTGCACCGTAAAGCCCCATCACCTTTTCCGAGAGCGCTTCGCTCATGAAGATGACGTAATTGTCGGCCTTCGGGTGTTTGGTGCAGCAGCCGGTGACGTGCCACGTCGTTTCCGGGGTTGTATACCGGAGTTTCGTCATTACGTAGAAACCGCGACCGATGTCGTTGATAGGGCTTGCCGCCGGGATGATAAACAGGCAGACCAAGGCAAAAATCTTCCATTGACGGTAGAACCGTGTTTCATCAGGATGAAACTCCGACGGTTTAAACGGACGCGTCAAACAGACGGACAAAGCCATCAAAATCCCCGCTCCGATGCTGAATACCCAGTCTTCCGTTGGGATGATCGACAGAAACTCTGCCCCCTCTTTCATGTCCGATTCCAACAGGGTATCAAGGTTCTGCGCGGACACCAAAGCAGCATCCGTCATCAGGAAAAGCGGCAACAAGCCCCCCAAGACAATGGCGAGGCCACTCAGCAGCCACCGCCATTTTCCTGAGTGCGTCAACCGCAGGAAAACAAACGCCTGAATCAGACAGCACACGAACGACGACACGCTGTCGTTGCCGGTTTGCAGGGCTGCCCATTCCAACGAGCCAAAACCGAAGAGTTCGGCCTGAGTCCAAACGGCCATCACGACGGCGACGGCGATATTGGCCGGATACGTTTTGGCGTATTCCAAAAGGAGCCCGCCGATTTCCTTGGCCGTGTATTTACGGGCGCTTTCGGGCCCCTGAAGTTTCATCCTGATGAAACTTTTCAATCGGCAAATTCGAGATTCAGGCATAACTGTTCCCCTTGTTTCGACTGCGGTTTTCGACAACTCAATATGAAGTTCATGACCAGGGCTTTATCCTCGTCGCTGGCGGGTTGCATGGTTGGAAGCGGTTTCGACGGCGGCAGTCGAGGTGTTTCCGGAAACGTCCCCTTTTTGAACCGTCTGCCCCAGTCACGCAGCGTTCCCTCCGGAATGTCCGGGAAAAAATTGTGTACCGCCTTATAGCCCCAGCCTTTGGCAAACTCTGCCGCGACAGCCCTTTGAATTTCCAGTGAATAGTTCGACACAGAGTTTCATCCTGATGAAACTTTGAAGAAGAAAAGAGCCTCCTCCCCTGTCTAGGAAAAGAGGCTCACAAGGGACGGTTACTTCGGCTTGCTGTCCGAAGCAGCACCGTCTTCCATATCGGACGTGCAGACCTTCGTGATGATCTGTTTCTTCACGATTTCACCGGTCTTTTTGTTTTCCTTGTGCTTGGAGCCCGGCGTCGTACACGTCGGTTCTACGTCGATGATCCAGTCCGAAATTTCGTCGTCATCGTCCGCGTCTTCCGTGTCACCGACGCAGTAGTACCCTTCGTCCGGCACTTCGATGTCCGGATCCTTGCCGGCATCCAACTCTTCGCAATAAGCACCGTCAGGTACCTTATCAAGATCCGGGTCTTCGGTTTCTTCCGAGCTCAGTTCTTCGCAATACGCACCGTCGTAAGGTTCATTGGGCGTCGTCTTTTCGCAGACGTAGCCTTCTGTGTCCTTGCGGGTGCAGGTTGCCGGGCATTCCTCGTCTTTATTCGTCCCGAGGTCGGCACAGTCGATAATTTGCGCCCCGAGTCGGCAGACGAACTGACCGACTTGTTCCTGACACTGGCAGGTGTTGTTTTTGATAGCGGCTTCGCAGATGCCTTCCGTGTACGTCCCCGTCAAATCCTGACAGACGTATTTGTCCTTGAACGTCGTACCGCCGATGATGGCGGCGTAGTCTTTCAACACTTCCTTGGCAAGGCGTTCGTCGTACAGAGTGGAGCAGTCAATGGTGACGCCGTCCTTATAACATCGCTTGCCTTCAGATACATAGTCTTCGCCGCTCTTGTGGTCTGCATCGATCAGATCGTTCAGCATATTGTCGCGGGAGATTTCGTCGCACGAAACAATGTGTCCGTCCTTACGGCAAGTTACCTTGTCGGTTGCGACTTCTGTACATTCGCCGCCCGTGTACTGGTCGCTGCCGAGGTACATCGAGAAGCATCGAGCCGCTTGAATGCGGAGTTGGTCAACGTCCTGCCCCTGCATCGCGTCGTTATTTCGTTTTTCGACGTTTTCGCGCTGTCCGGCGTAATTAAGGTGTTTATTACCAGACCCAGTCAATTTTTCCATCGTCAGATCTTTGTCAGTCTGAGCGATGTTGCCGGTTTCAGCTACCATGCCTTCCCATTCTGAGAGGTCGATAAGATCCCAGTCAATGGAGTCAATCTTTGAGACCGGTACCCCGTCACAAATCGGGTGCTTGGCCGATCCCCATCCGCCGTCACCGCCGTAGGCGAGTACCTCAGGCTGAGTCTTGCGGATCTGTTCGTTGACGATTCGAGACAGCGCGCTCTGGAAACAGCAGTACGCCTTTTTCTTCACGATACAGATGCCGAGTTTCTTGCTCGAACAATAGGAGCCGACGTAGTGGCAGTTTTTGGCGTCACGCTTTGCGTCGAGTTCGTACTCCTCTTCTTCGCATTTGTAAACAAGGTTGACGATGAGGTTGGCGACCTGATAGGCCAGGTAAATCCACGAAACGACAGCAAAGGCCGCTGCGGCATAGGTTGCAGCAGCTTCAGTAGCAGCGTTGGCAGCTGCTTGGCTTCCAGCGGTTGAAGCTGTGCCACCAATGACGCCATCCACCCCGGTCTTTTGCAGAATCTTCTGCAACATTTCCAGCATGTATTTCTTGATTTCTTCGATGATTTTGCCAAACACCTTGTCGATCATCTCGTTAACAAACTGTTTGGCTGCATCGTATGCGCCTGTGAAAGTATCGTATACCGAACTTACCGCTTTCCCGAGGTACCCAGTACCCTCTGCGAGAACATTACCCACTTGCCCGATAGTTTGGGTGTACTGTGAGCCGATGTTCCAAATTGTTTGTGCTCCTGTAGGAAGGGATGTAGCGCCTCCTTGCACCGCTGACAGCGCCCAATCCTCTGCATAGGAAGTCAAACTGGCTGTCGCCTGGTGAGCACCTTTGGCGGACATCGTCATGCTGATATACGCTGACAATCCCGCGCTCTGCGGACTGTCGCAGCAGTCCTGCCAGCCGCCCACGGCGATCTTGCAATTGCCTGCGGTGCCGCCGAAGACTTTGCAGGTGACGTTTTCTACGCCGGACAAATTGCCGTCGTCGTCAATACCTTCGCAGGCCATATCTTCCGAGGCATAGTCCGCCATCTGAAGTAAAGCCGAGACTTTGCCGAAGTTGGTATTGGTCGTACGGTCGGCGTCAACACAGTCTTCACCCGCACAGGCGATACCTTGGCATGATGTGGTCGTTTCAAGAACGTCGTTTCCGACTTTCACGTCCTTGCCGCAGTCATAGGTAACGTCGTTGACGTAGCAGGTGCCGGAAGCCCCGGTCATGCCTTCGGTGCATTCCGACTTTAGGAATTGACATCCTTTGTTTTCGTACTCCTTACAGGTGTCCAAGTTTCCGCCGGCATTTTCGCCACCGCAAACTTCTTCGTATTGAGGCTTCCCTTTGTCGTCGTAGCCAACCAGCCCAGTCCAACAACCGGTATCCCCTTTGTAGAAGACAAAATTGGACTTAACCTCAACAAGTTGGCAAAGTTTGTCGATGTTGTATTTAGCCGCATTAAAAGGCGGTTCGCCCAACATTGAGCGGCAAACCTTCACGCCGTTGTGCATGAAGCATCCGTTTGAATCAACGTTCGGCGGCATGTTGATGCAGGAAACGGAGCCTTCTGCCATGCCGTCGGATACACCCTGAAGAGCCTGCATGCAGTCCGGGTTATCCCATTCTTCTTCCTGCACGACCTTATTCGGGTCGTAAACAATCTTGACGCGGGCAAAACCTTCGCCGTTACCTGACACTGATGTACGGGTTTTGAAATGAAGAATGGTGTTTTTTGGAACGTCAGTGAAGAACTTAGTTACGTCAACGTCCAGATTACGGGACCAACTTGTGCCGAGTTCGCAAGCCCCGGCGGTCTCAGGTGGAAAGTTATCGTTAGGGCCGCTCCAAACTTTAGTAAGCGTTCCGTTTCCCGGGCCCAGCCACACCTGCATATAATCATCCCACTTAGCATAATCGAGTGTGGCTTTTACAATTAGGCCAGGATTTGTGACGCTGACATAAATATTTTCCTCATAAATCGTGCAACTACCGGCCCAGTAGTTATCGCCAACGGTGCCCAACCACATTTGAGTACAATTTGCAGTGCCGTCCTTACATTCCGAAACGTTATACGGCCCGCGTTCATATTCGATAGCCCCGTTGCTGTAGTTATGCTTGATTTTGCAGGTCTGAGAACGGTCAAGTACCTGCTGACATGTTTGAATATCAGGAATATGTTTGTAATTTCCTGAAGATGCGAGCGTCGAATCCGTCTTACATTGGATGATGTTTTCGATTTCCTTCTTCAGATTGTCCAGTATGTCCTGAGATTTCTGAAGAAAAGACTCTTTCGACATATCCGTGCGTTCAGTTTTGGCTTCGTCAACGAGCAACTGATAAACGCGGCCTTCAATCGAGGGATTGTCGCTTTGAGCGTTTTCAAACAGGCTGTCTTTCTGCTTGGAGCCGAGTTCGTTCATCTGGTCTTCGTTGTTCCAGATGTCCTTCTGCTTCTCAAAATCCGCTTCTGAAGAGCTGTACTTAATGTGTTCGCCGTCCGCCTTCGGCACGAGCTCGCTCTTGTTGATGGAGAAATTTTGCCCGCCGGCTTGGAAATTAATGTTGGAACCGTCCCACGAGGGTGCGGCATCACGGTATTTTTCCCCGAGTGTCTTCCCAAGGCTGTTGGCGCTTTTTGCAAAGCTCGCCATTTCGTTGGAAGTGGGATCCAACCCGGAAACGTCGGCGGCCCTAGAAACAGAAAATGCGACCTGGCTCATGCCGAAGATCGCCGTAATGACGGAACAGACGGATTTTCTAAAGACGACGTTCATTTGCATATCTAAATTCTCTTTCTCTGCGGCGTCCCGACAGGTGTTCCTGTCAAAGACCAAAGGCTCTTCTGGCAAATACCTTCAATCCTTGACAAGAAAAAAACAGACTCAGCTCAGGCGGCGATCCCTCATCACGGACTTAATGGCCTCATCCACCGTAAGACCACGATCCGTGTACTGCTTAATGGCGTTCACATCCACGGCGTTCGTGGAGTACAGGAGCTTCTGATATTCGGACACGACCAAACGACCGACGCACTGCACGGGGCCCTGTTGGAAGTAAATTTCGGAATAGACGCCCGCTTCCGTGCGCACCGACTTCAGGAGGTTGAACGCCCAGTCTTCCATGACGAGCGTGTTTTCCTTACGGAGTTGTTCGAGAGTGGTCGCCTTCTGACCGAGGTAGAAGGTGTTTGCGGAGTTGTTCTGAATGGCGATACCGGCAGACGTCCCCACCAAGTCGCCGGCGGACTGCGTGGCGATGATGGCGGAACCGCCGTATTTGCGGAACTTACGATAAGCGCCTTCCATAAAGACCGCGACCTCGCCTTCCTTCAACATATCCCAGGCTTCGTCGATGATGACGATCTTCTTGCGGTTGCGTTCGCCCAAGAAGATTTCCTTCTGAATCTGCGAAATCAGCTGAAGCAGAACCACTTGACGGAGGTGTTTGCGCCCCTGCAATTCGTCCAATTCGAGAACAGTCAGATCGGCGTTGAAGTTGGCATTGTTGTTGCCGGCAAAGTATTTGCCATAGTTTGAATTCGAGGTGAACGACCCCAGCTGCTCGCCCACGTCTCGGACACGCTGATCGGAATGTTGCAGACACGCCGCTGCGACGGCGTCAATCGTCATCGTGGACGGCGGCATCGCCTTGTAGCGTTCCAATGTGTGCTCATTTTCGAGCTTTTCGATCATCGCCTGCTTATTCTTGCTCTCATCCGGATCGGTTCGGACTTTGGCAATTTCGTTCTCATAGTAGGCGTCGATTCTCTGAAGCCGATCAGCAACCTGCATCTCCCCTTCCCGATACGTCCGATCCCAAATCTGGTGCATGATGCTTTTGAGAGCGGCCTTCTGATAGTCGTCCAAACGGCCCAAGGGCGATGCCATCGTACCCAAAAGGTTCACGACGGCATCTTCTTCGGAGTTCCAGTCCACGACCGTCTGGAAGGGATTGAGCGAAATGTGGCTGTTGTCAGAGAATTCCACGAAGTCCCCGCCCAGCGCTTCGCAAATCTTCTTGTACGATTTACCGGCGTCGATGATCCAAACGCGTGCTCCTTCGCTCATGTAGTCAAGAACGATTTCGTTCAAAAGGAAAGACTTACCGGAACCGGATTCGGCAGCGATGATGGCGTTCTGGTTAGTGGACGAATCGTGCAGCGACACGTCCATGATTTGGCCGTTGCGGGACAGTAATTGGATGTGCGGCGTGCCGGAGCCCTTGGCTTCGCTGAAGATCGGCAGGATGGCCGGCGCTTCAAAAGAAGTCATCGTCTTATAGCGGAAGAGCTCGCGAATTGCCTGACGGTCACAGTTCATCGGGAGGATGTTCCGGAAAATCGGGAACATCACGTGCGTGTCGTCCTTTAACGTGAAGCGCTGATTTGACCAGAAAGAAGCCGTCTGGGCCGACAGGGCTTCGATTTCCTTTTCCGTCTTCGCAAAAAGCGCCACGTGGTACGAAATCTTGAGCGGACGAGCCCCGTCATTGTCGCTTTTATAGATGATGTCAAAGGACTTTTTGATTTCCCCGAGAATCGGTTCAAACTTTTCCAGAGGCCCGTAGGCTTGGTTATTGGCCCACGTCCGCTTGCGGTTCAATTCGTCCTTCATCTTGTTGGGGTCTGGGAACAAGATGTTGCAGCAGACGGCGTAGTTGTTGTGAATTCCCTGATTGCCGCCCGTGAGGTCGCCGATGTACTGAATGGCGTTGCCGAAGTACACTACTTCCGGAAATTTCTTCGCGCTCATCATCTTGACGTACATATCGTCGCCAAGTCGGATCCAGTGCTTATTGGCAAGGAAGATGCTGGTTTCGGGGTCAAGGCACTGCACCGACAAGGGCTTGTCGCGTTCCCAGAGTCCGTCCACACGCTGCCGCCACGTGGCATCCTCACGCCAATTGAGCATGACGTTCAGAAACCGCAGGTAGCGGTTGGGATCCATCAAGAACGGCGCGAACCCGATGGTTTTCAGGGTGGATCCGATTTGTGTTGCCCATGTATTTAAATTGTTGACGAAATCCGCTGAGGGCACTTCCCCTTCATACGGAATCTTGACGGAAATGATGAGCTTCACGTCCACGACGCGACCGATGTTGAAATGTGCCCCGGCAATTGACGTAGCTTCCAAGTCCTTCATCGTGTAATCGCGCAGGAACTTTTCTCGGTCCTTGAACACGGGCGTCAAGAGCGGATGCTTGAAGTTAAAGCGCAGGCGTTCTGCCGCCGAAATGTGTTCTTCGATGTCGGGACTGCGGAACAGCAGAAATGACATCGTCGTGTTGGCCGGATAGTTGAGCGAAAGAAGCTGCTTTAACTGCTCAAATTCGTTGTCGCTGCCGCCGGAAAGCGGCTGACATTCAAAGCAGAACCCCATCGTGTGGTCATCGCAAAGGATGAGTTTCGATTCCACGTCCGCGGCTTGCGCCGTGATGAGCTGTTCGGCACGGACTTCTTCGTTGATGATGCGATCTTCGGAGAAGCGCTTGAGGGTAAAAACTTCCATCGCTCGCCTCCCAATCACTTATTCGCGGGTTGCTGATCGCGCAACGGGATACGTTTTTCTGCGCCCTTCAGAGGTTTCCGCCCGGCGTTATCCATATCTTCGGAGAGCTTGGCTTCGGCCTTTTTAAGGGCTTCGGCCTGAGCGGCCGCCGCACGCTGGGCGGCGAGTTTGGCTTCTTCCGGATCCAAGAACCCGCGCAGATCGCTGGGTTTGCCGCGCGCAAAGCGGTTGTCCGGCGTAATGACGAGCGGGACGCTCACGATGTTTAACGCCTGGCGCTGCAACTCGGTGTTTTTCACCTTCGTGCGGTCGCACTTTTCAACCTGTTCCAAGGCGTCCACGGCCTTGGGGCCGGCGACGAGTGCGTCAAACTTTTCCTTCTGATTCGTGGTCTTCGCGCAAGCGAGCTTTTCCGCCAAGAGGCCGGAGCGGTCGCCCAAGACCTTCACCACGACGAAGTCCCAGGTGTAGTCCTTCAGGTACGAGGGATTCTCCTGAATTTCCTTCATCAGGCGATGGCACCACGTACACTGCGGATCGACAAAAACGGTCACGCGCTTGCCGCCCGTCCCTACGGTGATGTGGTTCGTCTTTTCAATCTGGAACCCCATGCGCTTCAGATCAATGTGATTGATGGCGTCGGAAATTTCGTCAATCGACGTGAGCTTCTTGCGGTTCCACACGTCCACCATGGAACCCACAAACGCGAAGCGACCGTTGTCAATGAGGTAGAGGAGCGTCCCGTCCTTACTCTGAATGGCGCGGATGCCGTTCGCTTCAATCGTCACCATCTTGTCGATTTTGGGCAGACGCTTCAAAGGATTGGCGTCGCGGTCGTCTTCTTCCTTAGTTTCCGCCTTGCCGGTGAGTTCCTTACGCACGTCCGGTGCTTTGACGCCGGCTTTGGCTGCTTCGGCATTCACCTTGGCCTGAAGCGCGTCCAAACCGCCCGCCGCATAGGCGGAAACGGTGGTTGCTAAAAAGACGGAAGCCGTCAAGGCGGCGAGTTTCGTGAGTTTCATGATGTTGGTGTCCTCTTCAAGAAAACTCGGCGTGTGTGAGACCGAGCCGTCACCTCCCCTTTGTCTCGGGAAGTTCTGAGTGTTGGTTTTGGGAATGGCGTCGGTAGGTCGGCACCGTTCCCAAAACCCGTCAGACCGGAACAACCGAAGAATCCGGCCCGACGCGTTTGGTTTCGGTTTCTTAGAAGAGACCGTTCGAGAACTGGGCGATCTGAGAGACCGCAGCGTCCGTCGTTGCAGACATGATCCCGTCGATCACGGTCGGGCCGTAGTAGAGGATCACGCACATGGAAATGCCGATCACGGCAGCGACGACCGACTGACGAACAAGACCGAAGGCGATGCCGACGATCAACGCGCCGAGGGCAAGAATCTTGCCGAGGACGCCCTGAGACCACTCTTCGAGCAGGGTGGCAACGTCAGAGAATTCGGAACCGCCGGTACCGGCCATCGCAGCAGAAGCAGACGCGCCGAGCACCACCGGGGTGGCGAATTTGGTCAAAGTCTTGATATTCACAGGAGTACTCCTTAGAGTTACGTTGCTTTGTTGTTCGGAGGCGTCCCTTTCCCTGCCAGGATTTCGCGCCTCCGGTTGACCTTCCGCCCTTCTCCGTCAAGGAGAAGGGTTTGGAAATCAGAAGAGACCGTTCGAGAACTGAGCGATCTGAGACACCGCAGCGTCCGTCGTCGCGGACATGATTCCGTCGATCACGGTCGGGCCGTAGTAGAGGACGACGCACATGGAGATGCCGATCACGGCAGCGACGACCGACTGACGGACGAGACCGAAGGCGATGCCGACGATCAACGCGCCGAGGGCGAGGATCTTGCCGAGGACGCCCTGAGACCACTCTTCGAGCAGGGTGGCAACGTCGGAGAATTCGGAACCGCCAGTACCGGCCATCGCAGCGGAAGCGGACGCGCCGAGCACGACGGGAGCGGCGAACTTGATGAATTTGGTGTTCATTGGTGAACTCCTATGGTTATGTGAGGCTTTTGCCTCGGGTTAAATGGCTGAGACGGTAGCTTTCAAAAGGACAAACCCCGTCTCTGCGCTGAATTACTTCATTTGTTTCAAAGTTTCTTCACGATTCTTCTGAAACTTCAGAAGCGAGTTGTGAGAGTCGCGATTGGCTTTGTCCGGATTGGAATAGGACTTCGGCGACGAATACGCGTTACCCTGCTGGATGAGTTTCGGAGCGTTCAAAGGCGAGAAATGTTTGCCGTTGCCGCGAATCGCTTCGTTTTCCGGGTAGATCCAACGACGGCTTTCGACTTCCGTGTAGACAAAGCCCGGCGCAATCAAGTCGCCTGAGGTATCCACGTACGGCGCAACCCAAATGCGCATCACCTGAGCGGGTGTGCGAATCGGCACCGGGGAATCCGGCAAAGCGGGCGTCACGTAGTTGTCGATTACTTCGTCCCCGGTGAGAACCACCGTCTGACCGTCGTCGTTCGTTGCCACCATCTGGCCGTTTGATGTACGGCTCACGCGTCCGTCAATTACTTTGAGACGCCGACCATCACGGGTAATGGCGTACTGGGACTGATCGTCTTCTTCGACCGTGAGTTCCGGATTCACGTCTTCGGCGCGAATGCAGTCGTCGCAGTCTTCGTTGTAGGCCCCTTCTTTCTTACCGACGGGAGACGGCACGACGCCGTCGTTCGTCTTTTCGTACACGTCGCGGGCACTGTGGCAGTACACCGATCCAGGCATACCGTTACAGGCAAATTCCTCTTCGCCGACGTTGAGGGCCGAGCAACCGGACATTCCGATGACGGAAAGAACGGCACCGGCAAGAGCGGTAAGTTTCAAAACCTTGTTCATTTTTTAT
>ULUT01055700.1_pt1 | contig 12014 bp, 6 predicted proteins | sample 1958691 | NCBI WGS metagenome assembly ULUT01 (sample SAMEA4835766, study PRJEB28245) | human gut metagenome | biome: gut microbiome; material: fecal sample | place: Denmark | collected 2008 | reverse complement strand
TATTTTAAATAATTTGCGGATAATAATTTTATTCACAAAAATAAATATACAAATGGGGGCAATATGAGAATATTTAAAGTTGCATTAATTGTATTTTTTTCAATTTTAGGCATTGTTGGTGCAACAGTGCTTGGATTATATTTAACAGGAAAATTAGAAACTGAAGTCATTCCCCCTGCAGATATTTTTTATGCTGATGTAGTTGTTGACGAAGAAGGCAATAAATCATTTACAGCACACACAAGTGATTATAATGTGTCTGACAATTTTGAAATGATTATTGCAACAACTTCAACTGAATACACACAAAACAAAATCAATTTAGATTTTGGAACAACAGTTGCTAAAAAATATTTAAAAGTAAACAATGAAACTGCCACCCCATATTGCTATTCGTTGGACGCTCAAGGAAATCAAGTTAAATATTCACTTGTTGAAGAAAGCGAAGGCGAATACATAACAAACGGAAAGATTATAGTCCCAAAAACAATAACGCTTGGCAAGGCTTTTAGCGTTTTGCTTTGTGTTGCCCCTGATGACGGCTATGAAGGCGCTATTGATGAAAACACAAAGTTATATAACATTGGCGGCACTGTTGCGCTATATGCTCAATCAGAAGCAAAATCTTTAAGCAGAATTAATACAACAATCAATATTGATGTTCCTGTTGAAAGCATTAAGGTTGTTCCTTGCACAGATAACGGAAGTGCAGACGCAACTTTGAACACCATTGTTGAAAACGATAAAACTTATTATCTTGTAAATTTGGAAACATATTTTGGTTTGAAAGTAGAATTTACGCCAAAACGCAGCGCTTATGTTTATGGAAAAGATGGGCAAACTGCGGCCGCTCAATATAAAAAGGTCATTTTTGGATTAAATAATGACGAACAAAATATCATTCTCGTAAATGAAGATGGCGTTGCTGTTTCTGGAGCATCAGATTTAGGAAGATTGCTCTCTTTGTTCTCGGGCGATGGCGAAGTTTTTGCAAGAGTGTTTAAAAATGCACAAGCTAGTGATGAAAATGCTGCATTAACTTTAAACGAACAATTTGAACTTTTGAAGAGCATTGGCCTTCAAGCAAGTGCAAACATTCGCGTAACAAACATCACAATAGATGGGTTTGAGATAACAGATAATTATCAAGGAACGGGAAACGAACTTGTCTTTGATATCAATAACAGATTGATTTTAACAGCGAACAACAGCACAAAATATAATTCTTTGGGAATAAACATTTTGGCGGAAGGCTATTCTCAAGGGGCGGTGCAAAAAGAAATTGAAAACATCTATTTGTCAATTCAAGTTTATAAAAACGGAGCTTGGGTTGATGCAACTGCTGGAGAAAATAAATATTTCGCATTTATTGGCTCTCAAGTTTATGTTATGGATTTAGTAGATAGCGATTATTATGGCTTCAACTTCTATCAAGTTAAATTCAATCGCAACTTACCAAATAATTCTTATTGGGAAATTGCGGCGCTTGCAAACAATGAAGGTGCGGATTATTCGGCTATTAGAATCCAAGTTTTCTATAAATCAAACGAAGGAATTGTTGAAAACAACAGCAAATATGGACCTTTTGATGTAGAATGCGTGGTCGCTCCTATCGTTGAGCCAGAAGTTGAATGGAATGAAAATTCAGATTATAAAAAATCAGACGAATTGGTTGCAGACAGCAAGAATGAAGAGATTTTCTTCTATGAAAACGGCACTCCAAAGCCTATCATTATCAATTTGACAGACTTGGCGCTCATTACTAACTTAGATGAAAATCCAGCCAACACTTTGATTAAATATTTTGTTTGTTCTAAAACAGATGCAGATTTGCAAAACAAAATAAATTGCAAAGTTTATAACGGAGAGATACAAGGACTTTCCACAGACGTTCAATATGTTTATGAACTTTTAAGCGATGAAAAGTTGATTATCTCATCAATGGGGGGCACTTCGCAATTTGAATTTGATATCCTTTTTGCAGTTGTTCAAAACGATTATAATGGCAACGCAATTAAAGACGGCGAAAATTATATTATAAAAGCGCTTCCAAACGCTGAAAATGGCACTTTAATAACGCTTCCATTTAGGATTTCTAAAACAGTTGAATTAGATTCAAATAGTTTGACAATTTCTATTGAAAAAAGCGTTTCTCCTTATGATGACACAAATAGTTTTGTGCTTCAAAGAACAACCGATTGCTTAAAATTGTCTATAAAAATTAAAACAACAGATGTTGAAATATTTAAAAAACAAGTTGAATTTGGCAATATTTCTTTAGCAGCATTTGAAAATAATTCAGTTGTTGACTATCTCTATTATTTGAGCGGCGGAACAAAATATGCTTTGCAATATGCGCTTTCTACATATTTTGATGCTGCACCTGTTGGAACTATTAACGGCGAATATACAATTTATGAAATGTTGCTTTCAACAAATGAAATTGCTTTTGGCGACAATGAAGATGAAAAAATTGTTAATATTGCTTTAAACTATGTTGTCGAAACGCCAAAAGAACAAATTTCTAACACAATTAAATGCAACGCAAATATCAACATCTATTCGGGAAAAATCAACGATTTAAGTGTTACGTATTCATATCTTGATGAAAACGGCAATAGGGTTGTTGCGCCATTCACAGGCAATGAAACTGTGTATATCATAAAAAGAATTGTTGGCACAGAAATAACAACCGTTTATCAATTAGATATCGACGGAGAGCGTAAAGATATCGAAATTTCAACAGATGGATATTTGAATGTTGCTTACACACATTATGGAATTGACGATGTTTTGAATATTACTTCAAACAATGGGCTTGTTTTGCAAATCAGCTATGTTTCAGTTGGGGACGAAATAAAATATCAACTTTCAGCCTTAAAGAGTGGAGAAGTCGATGTAACATTTAAAGCACAATATTCACATTCTCAATCACAACCTTTAACAATATCATTTAGTGTTGACGCAAACTTTGATGTTATCGATAATGATGTCGCATATAGGCAAGGCGTTGCTTCCACAGAAAAAGACGGAATATTAAGTTATGACACAAATCGCGGATACACAATTTTAGGCGCGCCAATTAAACAAGAAGGAGATGTTTATAGTGTTGATGAAGAGAATGCAAACATCACTTATTCTTTCAAAGATTTAGTCAACTTATGGATAAAAGTTGGAGAATCTCAAGTTTCAGTTCAAGACAAATTGAAATTTTCAGTTGAAATTTCAGAAGATTTATCTAAATTTATTTCGTTAATTAAAAACGAATCGGGCGAAGTTACAGGCTTTAAACCTATAGCAAAACTTGGAAAGGCGGCAAGTTTAGTTGTCTACTATTATAGCCCAGAAATTGGCTATAATTCAGGTGTTTTGAATATCAATTTAGCGCCATATTATCAATCACAAGGCACAATTTCTAATCATGAAGGGGCAAATATTGAACAAAAAGAACCTGATGCAAAATTTGTATTTGCAGAAGCAGAAATTGCAATGAACAACTTTAAAGTTTTAGGCTTTAACTTAGAAACTGGCGTATATGATGTTGAAATTGGAATTGGATATGCGGCAAAAATTTCTGCAAATGATATTGGATTGAGCACAATAAATGGTGATACAACAAATTTATTTGGCATTTTAACAATCACTTCAACGCAATCCGGAACAATCTATATTCCAACTTCTTTGAACTTTGCGCCTGTTGCAAAAACTGAAAGATATGTTTTGACATTCGCTTTTGCTGATGATGCAGTAGCCAATGCTTATAACTTTGCGGTTGAATATGTCTTCTATGTTGAGTCAAACATCAAAGTTAACGACAAGGTTAATGTCGGTGGAAGTGATAGCGATATAGAAATTAAAGTTGAAGATGGAAAAACAGTTTATTATCTCAACTCTCAAGAGACTCCATTTAAAAACGGCTATCAACTATTCTGGCTTCCAGACGCAACAACTGGCGACAATATCGTAAAATTCCCATTCTTAAGAAAATATGGAACGCAAGGTTTTGATTCATTAAGTTTTAATATCACAAACTTAACTATTGAAGATGTTGAAAAACTTGCTCTCTACGAACTCGTTATCAACTATGCGGGAATAGAATTTAACTTCAAATATTTTGCACAACCTGCATTAAGTTTGCCTTCAGAATTGAGTGAAATTACATATAATGGACAAAGATTTGTTGCCCTTTATGCTGGACAACTTATTACTGAAATAGGTTCTGTCGATTTTGGCAAGTTAACAAAAGATAATAACATAATTTCTTATGCTGAACTTTGCGAATTGGACGGAGTAAGAAATTTCACAATCACTGATTATGGCGATAAGGTCTTATATATAACTAAAAATGAATTTGGCTTATTTGAAACATATATCATTGTATATAGCGGCACAAAAGAAAATTATGGACAATATGTGGTTTATAGAGCGATGATTTTCCCTGAAAAGTGGGATTACATTAAGTATACAGGCTCCTCAGAAACAGATGTTTATAATATTTTAAATGGCAGTGTTTACGAAACAATTACAAGTGGAGAATCAATTTCTGAATTTGCAGATGCGATTTTGAAAAATCAATTTGAACTAACAATTTACGATTTAACAGATGCTAAATATCTTGAAAACAGCAATTTATTAATCAATGTTGTCGTAAATAGCGACAAAACTGTAACAATTCAAACAAACTCAATGGGCAAAGAGCATAAGTTTAAAATCACATTCACTGTATATTATGAAAACAGCTTGGGAACAAAATATGCTTATACATTTGGCTATTATGTCGCAGCAGCAAAATCTCAAGAAATTGAAATAAATTATCCATATTCACAAGAAAAAAATAGTGAAATTTTGCAAGATTTCGAAATTTCTCACAAAGTTTATTATGACGAATTTGGCAACGGTCAATATTTAATCAACTTGCAATCAAACAAATATAATATGTTTGGCAAAAATTATGTTTCAATAAAAACGAGCGGAGAGGCTTCTGCTGAATATAACAAATTGCAATTTGAAATTGTTGAAGTTTATGTTAATAACGAACTTGTTTCAAACGCTAGCGATTATGTAACAATAGGAGCAGAAAGCGGAGAAGTTGTTATAAAAAATACTACTTCATATCCTTTGAACATCTTAATTAAAATTACCACAAAAAATGGCGCTGAAGGTTATTATAAAATAAGCGTTCAAAATCGTGCTGTAAATTATGTTTTAGTTGATACAGCAGATAGTGATAAAGAATTTGATAAAACAACTATTGGCTTAAGCGATTTAACTTTAGAAGGTAGCGATTATTATTATGACTTGTCAAAATTGGCAATTAGAATGAAAGCCGGCACTGGTCTTTCACCAGTTGAAGGTTTAACTCTCAACTTCGCAGTATTAAAAGACGGCGCATTGCAAACATCAGATAATATTATCTATTATGACGCTGGAAAATTGATTGTAAAATCTTCACCAAATCAGCAAGAAGCAACGTTATACGCTTTCTCTGAAGAAGGTATTGTTGCAAAAATTGAAATTATAATTGCAAGTCCAATTAATATTGGTCAAACAAACAATAATTATGACGATGGTCAAAATGATATCCACGGCATCTATGGCGACCAAACTATTAATTTGTTTGATTATTTAACAATTACATATAATGGTACAAATGTAACAGGAATTGCAAATTGTAATTTTGTGCTTAATGGCAGTCCTGAAGGTGTTTCGATTTCTGGCAGCACATTAACAATCGCGCCTTATGTAGGACAAAGTCTTCCAATTTCTATTAACGTTGAACTTTGGGATTCTGACAAGCTTCCAGGCACAAGCGCAACTGATACTTGCAAGCTTGAAATTTGGTTTACAATTATGCCAAACATTGTTGTAAGCAATCAAACTGATAACACAATAGCAAATAATTCATTTACTTGGAATAGTTTAGGTAGCTTGTTTGCGATTAAGGCAGGAACTGGCTATAGTTATCAACTTGAAAGTGTTGATACATCAAATTTATTGCCAGAAGAATTGGATTTATATTCAAACGAAAACTTAGGAATTTCCTTGAGTGAAACAACATTAACATTCAATCCAAAACCAGTTATGGCGTCAAGGCAAGTTGTTGTTACTATTGGAATTTATAAAAATTCAACCGATGCCGAACCTCTCACAACAGGAACTTTGACAATCACAATCGATCCAGACACTGATGTTGAAATAAAGTATGACAACTTTGGAACAAATCAAACAATGAATTCTTATTTGATTTATTATGGTGATTATGCTGGAAAAGAAATAGAATTGATAGATAAATATATATTTGTAACTGGCGGAACAAATCCAGAAATTGAATTAAAAACAAGTTCATTATATATCAGCATTGCAGACAATAAAATTTCACTTGTTTCAACAGAATTAACTGACAACCAAACGGTTGTTATTGAAATTTATGTTGATGGGCTTTTGAGAAAAACTTTCAATTTAACAATTTGCAAAGACCCTGTATTTACTGCAAGGTTTGACAATGGCTCAGATGAAATAAATGAAGAACTTTTGGCTAGCGAAGTTACAGGCAACCCATTCTGGTTTGTTGATGGCAATGTTTCAATCACAACTAACGCAAATAGATACGGCTCTACATTTATAATTCCAGTTATCGCTCGTAGCAGGTTGACAGGAGTTGAAACTGTTGTTTACATCGGCGGAGTTGGAAGCGACGATAAAGTTGAAAACGCAACATTGTATTTCTATACAAAAGGACTTACTGACTGGACACGAGGCGCTGAAATAACGGCACCTGACGGCAAATACACTCTTTCAACTATTTTTGCTGGTAAAGGCATAGACATTGCAACTTGCGAATTCTATTTTGGCGAATTTGCAAAGAATGATAGTCAAGTTGTTTCATCTTCAGGGTTATCCATAACTCAACCAACAAGGAAAATAACATATTTCTTCAATGGTTATGAGATGACATTTACTCAAGCTAATGAAATTTTCAAAGTTGGCGAAAATGCAATCGAAGATGTTAATTTAGAAAGCACAACAGAAAAAACTTTTGAATTGAAGAATATTCAAGGCACAAAAGTTGGAGCATATTCTTACACTATTGTTAAAGATTACAAGTTGGACGATACAAAATTTGCAGATAGTCCTGCAAGTGGCTCAACAAGCAGCATAACAAAAGATACTTATGAAAATAACGAATTTGATTATGGTTCAAAATATGTTGTCTCTAAAACTATAGAACTCACTGCTGGAAATAGCTATTCGTTAATTGAGTTGTTAAGAGAACAATTGGGACTAACTGCTTATAGAGGTGGAGATTATACCTCAAACGAAACTGTTTATTTAACCCACGGCAAATTTACAACAAATAATAACTTTGTAGGCAATTTGGGTTCATTGATTTCATTGCAGTCGAATACTGAAAATACAGACTACACAATCATTCCAAATGGTGCTCAAAAAGGCGGAGATATCGTTCATTTAGTTGTAAGATTTGGAGCAACAGAACTTGCAACAAGCAATACTTATGCAGACGCAGACACTTATATTATTAGAATAAGAATTATGCCAAGCATAACAATAACTCCAACATCGCCTAGTGGAGAAATTATCCTTTCTTATCCAACAAGCGGAAGTGCAGATTTATCAGGTGCAGGCTTGAGATTGATATCAGGAGGAACTGAAAGTCCACTTGATGGAGCTCAATTCTACAATATTCCACTTTCAAAACTTGTTACAATTAGCGGAAATTACGACATTACAAAGATGATTGTTGCAGTAGGCGGCGGTTCAGAGTATGTTGTTGGCGCTGGTTATGCAAATAGACTTGGTAAGTTGCCAGATAGTGAAACCTATGGCATTCAATTTAAAAAGACGATTTTTGGTGGAAATTTAATTACGCTTACAATTTCAGATAGATTTGGCTACAAAGAAACCATAACCGTTTCATATTTGAATGAATATCAAATTTCTCCAACAATTTTAAGTGCGCCAAGTTCAATTTACGAAGGCGAGCAATTCATTTTAGCTTTCTATACTGAAACAGGAGCAGATGGCTTGAAGAGATATACTTGCTTTGGTGCTCAAACTGGACAGAAAACCGAAACTGATTTAGCAGGATTAAGCAATGTGATAATCATTGACGGCTTTGATCAGATTGATATTGATCCAACTTCAGAAGATTTGACAAAAACATTGTCAGCGGCAGCAAGTATTGATAATTTAACATTAGGTTATAATAATAATCTTGTATTTGGTGATTCAATTTCAATTTTGCCAAGCAAATTTGGATTGAAATTGACTTTGCAAGTTAATAATGATGCTTTAGGCGCAAAAGAAACAGTTGTTTTAGATATTAACACTGCGCTTAACCAAAAATACAAAGTTGTTGCAAAAAGTCCATATTCTAAATATTCAACAATTTATCTTGGACAAAACAACTCTTACAATGTAAGTGATTTATTTGAAGTTTGGGATTTACAAAATGGCGCAGCAGTTGATAATATTACGCCTTCCGATAATAGTACTGCAAATGGATATTTAACTTCCGTTGGAACAAGCTATACATTCTCAGGCGCGTCAAGTTTCATAAATAAGATTTCTGAAACACAAGAAACGAATTTCCAATTTGCTTTGTCGGGAACTGGGTTGTCAGTTGTTCACACATACACTTTCAACATTGCGTTAACTCCACAATATTATTCAGTAAAAATGGAAGGTGATGGCGTTGATAGCACTTATGGAATTGTTGTTGATGGCAGTGCTGGCACTTCATATTCAGGTGAAGATTGGGCAAATTCAATTGCATATTACGATTATTATGGAAACGAAGTTACTTACAATAATAATGCAGAATTTGCAAAAGTGTCGGGAGAAGGAATTTTAAGCGAGACAATTTTGTCTGAACTTAATGCTAACTCGCCAGTAACAATTCAAGTAAATTGCGATAATGTTGAAATTGGTCAGGTGCTTGTAACTATGAGAAGATATTATGGTTTGACTAGCGTCGGAACAACAACTGATATTGGCACAACAAACATTTTAGATTTTGCTGTTTGGGCAAATGGCATCAAAGCGTTAGTTGTTGAAGGAGGTGGACAAGATGCTTTAATAAGCGGAATCTCATTATTCACTTATTCAACAGTAACTTCAGGTTATGATATAATTTACGAAGACGGCGAGTATAAGCTTAAAAAGTTAAGTGGCGACTTTGCTGCTGGCAATGAAATAGTTGTTGTTGTAAATTATATGAGCAAACAACTTGGTACAATAAAAATTACAATAAGTTCAGAAGACGGTTCTTTAAAAGTTACTACTGGATTAAACTAATAAATATATAAAACTAAAAAAGTTTAAAATATTTGTTGACACTCCGAAAAAAGTGTGTTACAATGCTTGTAACACTCAGATTTCGGGGTGTTTTTTTAAGGAGAGAAAATTATGGCAAAGAAAAATGTTGCTCGTGCACACATTATGGTTGCTTGCACAGAATGCAAAGAAAGAAATTACGCAACTGTAAAAAATAAAAAGAATGACCCAGAAAGAATTGAACTTTCTAAACATTGCCCAAGATGCAACAAACACACTCTTCACAAAGAAACAAAATAGTTGTTTCAATTTTTTGTTAAACAAAAGATGTAAATTTTGTGAATTTTAGGAGTTTAAAATGGGAAAAAAGAATAAAAAGAAAAATCAAGTTGTAACTGGTGAACCAGTTGTAGAAAATGCTGAACAAAACAACAATGTTGAAGAAGTTGTTGAAGAAAAACAAGAAGTTTCAGTTAAAGGTCAAAAAGAAGAACCTAAAAAAGAATCTAATAAAAAGAAAAAGTCAAAAAAAGACAAAAAGCCATCAAAATTCGTAAGAATGTTTAAAGAAACAGGCTCAGAGCTCAAAAAAGTAACTTGGCCAACATTTAAAGAAACAGTTAAAAGAACAGGCGTTGTTTTAGGTGTTGTTATTTTCTTTGGCCTTATACTTTTTGCATTTGACTATATCTTAACAGTTCTTTCAAGTTTGCTTTCTAATCAAGGCGTTACAGAAGTTCAAAAATGGTTGTCTGTTGGCCTTGCAAGCGCTATCGTCTTAATCGTTGTTGTTGGACTAGTTGTTTGGGCTGTAAAAAAGAAAAACAAGAATAGGAGATAGGCATGGACGAAAAAGAATTAGAACAAGTTAGCGAACAAGTTGTTGAAGCAGAACAAGCTCCTGAAACTGTTGAAGTTAAGGAAAAGAGCGTAAGTCCTTATAGAGATAGCTCAGATAGCAAATGGTATGTCCTTCACACCTTTTCAGGTTATGAAAATGTTGCTAAAGAGAACTTGGAAACAGTTGTTGAAAAATTTAATTTACAAGACAGAATTTTTGATATCGTCATTCCTATGGAAGATGTTATTGAAGAAAAAAACGGCAAGAAAAAACTTGTTTCAAGAAAGGTTATGCCTTGCTACCTACTTGTTAAAATGATTTATGGCGACGATATGTGGCACAACATCACAAGAACAAGAGGAATAACAGGTTTTGTTGGTCCAAAAGGCCGTCCACTTGCATTAACAGAAGAAGAAATTAGAAAAATGAGATTGGAAGTCATCAGAACTGATGTCAACATTCAAATTGGTGATAAAGTTGAAGTTATTGATGGTCCACTTATGAATATGCTTGGAATAGTTTTAACAGTTGACGAAGTCAATTCAAGGGCAAAAGTTAATGTTGAAATGTTTGGCAGAGAAACCCCTGTTGACTTAGATTTCAGCCAACTTAGAGTTATTAAAGATTAATTTGGTTTTATCGCGTAAGCGTTAAAATATACGGGTTAAAAGCCCAAAAATTCGTGGGAGAGATGTTTAGCCACATCTTGATAGCACCACAAGGGAGGTAGAAATATGGCTAAGAAAATTAATGCAATTGTTAAACTTCAATTGCCAGCCGGTAAAGCCACACCTGGACCACCAGTCGGTTCATCACTTGGACCTCACGGTATCAACATTGCAGGCTTTACTAAGGAGTTCAACGAAAAAACAGCAAATCAAGCAGGACTTATTATTCCTGTAGTGATTACTATCTATGCAGATAGGTCATTTGATTTCGTATTAAAAACTCCACCAGCTGCTGTTTTAATCAAAAAAGCAATCGGAATTGAAACAGGAAGCGCAAAACCAAACAAAACAAAAGTCGGAACAATCAAAAGAGAGCAAATTAGAGAAATTGCAACTCTTAAAATGCCAGATTTAAATGCATCATCTATTGAATCTGCAATGAAAATGATTGAAGGCGCTGCTAGAAGTATGGGCGTCGTTGTTGAAGACTAGGAGGCAATATGAAAAAAGGTAAAAGATATAATCAAGTTGCTTCTCAAGTAGACAGCACAAACGCTTATGAAGTTCCAGAAGCACTTGACATCATTGTTAATGGCGCAAAAGCAAAGTTTGATGAAACTGTAGAAGCTCATTTCAGACTTGGCGTTGATGGAAGAAATGCAGACCAACAAGTTAGAGGCGTTGTTGTTCTTCCTCACGGAACAGGTAAATCTGTTAAAGTTTTAGTTATCGCTAAAGGCGACAAAGCAAAAGAAGCACAAGAAGCAGGTGCAGATTTTGTTGGCGCAGAAGAGATGGTTCAAAAAATCTTAACAGAAAACTGGTTTGGATTTGACGTTTGTATCACAACTCCAGATATGATGGGTGTTGTTGGTAGAATCGCTCGTGTTTTAGGACCTAAAGGCTTAATGCCAAACCCTAAGAGTGGAACTGTTACAATGGACGTTAAAAAAGCTATTAACGATGTTAAAGCTGGTAAAGTTGAATATAGGCTTGACAAAACAAACAATGTTCACGTTGTAATTGGAAAAGTAAGTTTTGGCAAAGACAAACTTGTTGAAAACTACGAAACAATCTATAACGCAATTTTGAAAGCAAAACCTGCTGCAGCAAAAGGAACATATGTTAAAAATGCTAGCGTTTCATCAACAATGGGACCTGGAATTAGAGTTAAAGCTTAACAAAATGCAAAATAAAACCACTCATTTGAG
>ULUT01001539.1_pt1 | contig 12030 bp, 10 predicted proteins | sample 1958691 | NCBI WGS metagenome assembly ULUT01 (sample SAMEA4835766, study PRJEB28245) | human gut metagenome | biome: gut microbiome; material: fecal sample | place: Denmark | collected 2008 | reverse complement strand
TGCCCGGCTTGAGGATGCCCGCCTTGGCCGCTGCGATGTCCGCGATGGTGGGGCCAAGTTCCTTCACATGGTCCATGCCCAGCGCCGTGATGACCGCACACTCCGGCGGGTCGATAACATTGGTGGAATCCAGCGCACCGCCCAGCCCCACTTCCAGTACCACGATGTCGCAGTGCTGCTCGGCAAAGCAGAGCATACCCAGCGCTGTGATGATCTCGAACTCGGTGGGCACATCGGCCATGGCATCTGCGGCTGGCCGAATCGTTTCCACCAGACGCACCAGTTCCTCGTCGCTGATCTGCTCGCCGTTCACCTGAATGCGCTCATTGAACCGGTTGATGAAGGGGGAGGTGTACAGCCCCACCCGATACCCCGCCGCCTGCAGACAGGACGCCAGCATGGCTGCGGTGCTTCCCTTGCCGTTGGTGCCCGCCACATGGACGAACTTCAGCCGCTTGTGGGGGTCGCCCAGCGCAGCCAGAAGGGTGCGGGTGCGGGTCAGGCCGGGCTTATGCCCCGCCCACTGCACCGCGTGGATGTATTGCATTGCTTCTTCATAGTTCATGATGCCACGTTCCTTCAGAGAGACCCTCTCCATCTATGCAGACAGAGAGGGTCTGGTTTATACTTTTTTATGCTTTTCGGACCAGAGCGGTCAGCGCCTTGTTTTCCAGCAGGATGCGGACGAGGAGGGTGTTCACCACGCTCAGCACCAGCGCGTTGGGGATGCGGGCAACCAGCAGCGCCCACTGGTAGCCGTAGAAGAGGTGGAGGGCCAGCGAGTTGATGACCACAGAGCCCACCAGATGGCCCGCCAGAATGCTGATCTGCAGCCGCAGGCCCAGGCGCATCTCATGCAGAGACCGGTACAGCAGGCCGGACACCAGACCCACCGAACCGGCTCCCAGCGTGATGAGCGGGTTGATGGAATAGCCGGACAGGGTGCCGCCGATCATGTCGGCCAGTGCGCCCACGACAAAACCGCCCGCCGGGCCGAACCAGACTGCTGCCAGGTGGGTGGGCAGAGCGCCCAGGTTGAACCGCAGGAATCCGGTGGACACCGTGAATACGCGGGCAAAGATGATGCTCATGGCCGTGAGCAGAGCCAGCATCGTCAGGGTACGAACGGACAATTTGGAATGATTCATCGTTGATCCTCCATTCCGGATGATGCAGGAGAAGACAAAACGCCCTCCCCTGTGACGAACCGCACAAAGGAGGGCGTGAATCCAACAAGTTTCACTTCCAGGCAGGGCCGCAGCCGGTCTCGCCTGCACCCAAGTCCATGCAGCAGCGGGATGCAGACCATGCACCGCGGGTCTCCCTTCGTCCGCAGCACAACTCCCCGTTGATGCGGCACTTAACGCGCATGGTCTTACTCTGTTGATACTGCTATTATATGCCTTTTTTCGGGCGGTTTCAATCGCACCTCTGCCACAGATTTCACAATTTGAGGCATTCTTTTTTGGGAGTTCTGCCTAAATGTCATTCTTCTTGCCTGCGTTGCTTTTGGTCGAAGTTTGTGATATCCTGTAAGTGCCGCTCCACTCCGGCCCATTTTCATGGAAAGGAGGTGAGCTCCATGGAAGCAGTGTTTACATTCATCCAGTCCGTCGCAGCAAGCGTAGCCGCTTACTACGTCTGCAAGTGGCTTGACGACCTGTTCAAGAGCGGTAAGCACTAAAAAGCAGAAGCCCCTCGGAGTTGCCGCTCCGGGGGGCTTCTTGCTTGCTGTTGTGAGTCTCCATGGAAACTCGTTTACATTCATCACTTTTATTATACGCGCCTGTGGTGAAAAGTCAAGCCATTCACAGTTTTCTTTGACTGTAGGCGCAAAACGTGATAAGATGGAACAAACTTGATACAGAAAGGACGTATCCGTCTATGAAATTCCGTGAGATGACTTACACCCGCCCGGACATCGACGCGCTGCTGGCCCGCTGCAAAGAGCTGGCCGCCAAAGCCGAATCCGCTGCCTCCGGCGAAGCGCTGGTCGCGGTCTACTACGAGCAGAGCCGCGCATTTGCCGATTACAACACCGCCGCCAACCTGGCTTCCATCCACTACACCTGCGACACCCGCGATGCCGCCTGGAAGGCTGAGCAGGACTTCTTCGATGCCAACGGCCCCGCCGTGCAGAACGCCAGCGTGGAGATCAGCCGGGCCTTCCTGGCCAACCCCCACGTCGATGCCCTGACCGAGGCCTTCGGCACCACCTGCGTGGCCGGCATGAAGAACGCCGTGCTGGGCATGGACGACCGCACCATCGACCTCCAGAAGGAGTACAACGCGCTGGTCAGTCAGTACCAGCAGGTCTACGGCGGTGCACTGGTCGAGTTCGACGGCAAGCAGCTGACCATCCCCCAGCTTGGCCCTTATAAGGAGAATCTGGACCCCGCCGTCCGCCGCGCCGCCTACGAGGCCGAGGCCGGTTACTTCGACGCCCACCGCGCCGAACTGGACGAGCTGTACACCAAGATCGTCAAGAACCTGAACGAGCAGGCAAAGATCCTGGGCTACCACGATTACAGTGACCTTTCCTACGTGCGGATGAACCGCATCGGCTACGGCCCGGAAGAGATCCGGAAGTTCCGCGACCAGGTAGCCAACGATGTGGTTCCCCAGCTGAAAAAGGTCATCGAGCTGCGCAAAAAGCGCACCGGCATCGAGCATCTGACCTTCACCGACCTGCCGGTCTCCTTCCGGGACGGCAACCCCAGGCCCATCGAGGGCTACGACGCCCGGATGGCCGCCTCCCGCACCATGTACCATGAGCTGAGCCCGGAGACCGCCGCGTTCATCGACTTCATGCAGGACAACGAGCTGTTCGACGTCGAGAGCCGCCCCGGCAAGATGTCCGGCGGCTATATGACCAGCCTGCCCGCCTACAAGGCTCCCTTCATCTTTGCCAACTGGAACAACACCTCCGCCGATGTGGACGTGCTGACCCACGAGTGCGGCCATGCCTTTGAGGGCTATGTGGCCGAGCGGGACCCGAAAGTCCCCGCCGACCTGGAATGCCCCGGTATGGAGAGCGCCGAGATTCACTCGATGGCCATGGAGTTCCTGACGGCCCCCTGGCACCACCTGCTCTTCGGCAAGGATACCGAGAAATACGCCCTGCTCCACGCCGAGGACAGCTTCCTCTTCCTGGCCTATGGCTGCATCGTGGATGAATTCCAGCACCGGATGTACCAGAACCCCGACCTGACCCCCGACGAGCGGAACGCCGTCTGGCTGGAGCTGGAACACAAGTACCGCCCCTGGATCGACTTCGACAACCTGCCCTTCTACGGCCGCGGCGCAGGCTGGCAGCGTCAGCTCCACATCTATGAGTGCCCGTTCTATTATATTGACTACTGCCTGTCCACCATGGCCGCTCTGCAGTTCTTCCTGCTCAGCCTCAAGGACCACAAGGACGCCTGGCAGCGCTACCTCCGACTGGTGCGCCGCGCCGGTATGGCCAGCTACGCGGAACTGTGCGAGACGGCCGGTCTGAAGGTTCCCTTCATCGATGGTTCCATCAAGGCCATCGCCGAGGAAATGGAGCAGTGGATCGCCGCCCATCAGGTCTGAGCGAAACCGAACGAAACCTCTTGAGTTCCCGCAACTTCCTCATCGTGGCGTTCGTGCTGTTCCTAGTCCTGAAGACCTTCAATGCCCTGTTCAGCAAGAAGAAAGCCGAGGACGAGACCCCCGCAGAGCCGACCACCAAGGTCTGCCCCTACTGCCAGAGCGAGATTGCCATCAAGGCCGTCCGCTGCCCCCACTGCACGTCCAAACTGGAAGGCTTCCCGGAGATCAACGAGTAAGTTTTACGATTTGACGCACAAAAGTCCTGTCGTTTTCCTTTGGAAGCGGCAGGGCTTTTGTGTTGTATTTTGTCGAAGGATATGATATTCTATAGATGCCGCTCCACTCCGGCCCATTTTATGGAAAGGAGGTGAGTCTCTTGAATACATTCTTTACTTTCGCGCTGTCCGTCGCAGCAGGTATAGTTGCTGACTATATCTGCAAGTGGCTTGACGAACAGTTCCGCAGCGGCAAGCACTAACCCCTAGCAAGCAGGAAGCCCCTCGGTACTGACACTACCGAGGGGCTTCTTGTTGCTGATGTGAGCCTCTTGAATCAAAGCTCTTTACTTTCTGCCTTTATTATATCCATCTGCATTAAAAAGTCAAGATGAAAAGCACCATAACAACTTTATAATATAGACATCACAGCACAATAAACGTGCAGGTCGCAGCAGGCAGAACGAGTTCGCCCGCCGGAGCTGCTGCCGGGGTGATCTCCGGCAGCGCATCGCTTTCGCCCAGGACCAGTGCCTTGCCGTTGCAGAGCATGGTCTGGGAGCGCAGGGTCTCGGCGGAGAGCTGGTAGACTTCCGCTTCCTTCGGCAGGGTGACGGTGGTGGTCTCCGTCAGGCTGTTGTTGATGACCAGATACACCTTGCCCGGCTTGCCGTCCGCACGGGAGTGGGCGTAGACGTGCGCACCCTCGCGGATGGGCTCTGCGGCGTCGTAGACGGTGGTGCCCATCAGACGGTTCCAGAGCAGCACCGCGAAGTAGTTGGGGCGCGGGTCAAAGACTTCGGGCTTCAGATAGCCATAGTCACTGGAGGCCAGGGTATTGTGGAAGATGATGCCTCTGGTCACGACCGAGAAGCTGCCCAGCTCGTTCAGGGTGCGGAAGACATCCAGATAGGTGGACGCCCAGGTGTCGCCGCCGCCGCCCGCGTCGCCTGCTTCGGTGACCCACATCTCGCCGCCGGGGCAGTAGATGTCCCGCTTTTCGGCGTGGAACTTTGCCATGTTGGAAGCGACCGCCAGATACTCTTCGGTGTGTGCCTTGTCGGCTTTCCAGTGGGCAAACGGCATCACAGGCTCCAGACGCTCAGACACGCCATTGTAATAGTGGTAGCTGTAAACGTCCAGCTTCTCCTGGGCACCCTTCATCAGGTCGTCGGTCGAGCACTGGGGCAGGATATCGCCGACTCCGCCGCCCTGTGCCTTCTCGCCGTGCTTCTTCAGCACACCTTCGGTGGAGCAGGGGCCGACAAAAGAACAGTCGGGGTAGTTCTCATGCAGCCAGCGGATAAAGATGTCCTGATCGCGGACATACTGCTCGGCAGTGTAGCCCTTGGGGCAGCCGGACATGGCCAGCAGGTTGGGCTCGTTGACGAACTCCGCCGCGTCGATGGCCTTGCCGTACTCCTTGCTCAGGGCAAAGATCTGCTCTGCCTGGCTGGGGTTCCAGGGCTCGTCGGCGTGGTGCAGACCCTCACAGTCGGCCACCGAGATCAGGAGCTTTGCGCCGATGTCCTTGCAGAAATCCAGCACACCGAGCCACTGCTCGCGGGTCAGGATGGCGTTGTAGCCCTCCGGGACGACGCCGTTCGTATGGCCGTCAAAGTCGTAATAGGTCTTGGTGGACCAGGTACCAGACACGCGCACCCAGGCCGGGCCGATCTCTTTGGCCAGCTTGCGCAGCTTCTTGTCGGAGAGGTCGATGGGGTCATAATACTGCATCAGGTCGGTGCTTGCGGTCGCGTTGCCGAGGAAGCCGCCCTTGAGGACGAACGGCTCTGTGCCCGCGATCTGAGCGGGGGTGTAGGCCTTCCAGAAGGTGCCGCCGGTAACTTCGGTCATCTCGACGTTGTAGGAGACCAGCCGCTCGTTGCCAACGTGCAGCTCACGCAGGGAGCCGGGGTTCAGGTTCACGAATTGTGCCATGGGAATTTCTCCTTTTCTCAATTTTTTGTCTGCATCCATAATACCATTTTTTCGGCCAGACCATGAGGACGATTTCGTGATAAAACCGTAAAATATTTCAATTTTGAAGAAATGAGCTGTCACGGACGCTGTTTTCGGCAAAACACAAGAAACTTACAAAGCAAGCCTCTTCTTTACCTTTCCGGCGGTTCCGCCCCAAAGGTTTTACCCACTCTTTTCCCGGCCATGGTTTCGGGCGGCGGGATAAAACGGTAGAATGAAACCGTTCCCAGAGAGTTTGCGAAGACAGGTCCGGGAGGACCGAAAAGAGAGGATAAATGCTATGAAAGAGAGCAAGATCACCCGCCGCAATTTCCTGAAGGTCGGTGCTGTGGCACCGGCTGCCGGTCTGTTGAGCGCCGCCCCGGTGGCCGCCAGCGCAGCCGCACCGGCTGCCTCTGCTGCTGAGGAGGAGAACTGCATCCTCGGCCTGACCAAAAAGCCCAAGTATGTTTTCCTGTTCATCGGCGACGGCATGGGCACCGCCCAGATCCAGTCCGCACGTTTTTATAAAGGCACCACCGAGAACAACGGTGCCGTCACCGAGGGCGAGCTGAGCTTCACGTCCTTCCCCGAAGTCGGCAGCGTGACCACCTACGACAGCACCTCCTTCTGCCCGGACTCCGCCTCCACGGCGACCTCCATCGCCACCGGCAACAAGACCGAGAGCGGCGTCATCAACATGTGCCCCTGGACCCGCGATGTGCCCTATGAGACCATCGCCGAGAAGCTGCACAGGCAGAAGAACTACAAGGTCGGCGTCGTGTCCTCCGTCAACATCGACCATGCCACCCCGGCCGCATTCTACGCCCACCAGAGCACCCGCAAGAACTACTACCAGATCGGCGTCGAGTTGGCCAATTCCGGCTTTGAGTACTTTGCCGGCGGCGAGTTCCAGAAGGTGAACGGCGACGGCACCGGCCCCAACAACCACGAAGTTGCCGCACAGGCCGGCTATAACGTCGTCACCACCCAGGCCGGGGCCGCAGCCCTGACCGCCGGTGCGGGCAAGACCCTCATCATCGCCGAGAACCTGGCCGACGGCAAGGCCATGAACTACGCCATGGATGCCGCCGCTGGCGAGTGGCAGCTGACCGACTACGTCAAGAAGGGCATCGAGCTGCTGGAAAACAAGAAGGGATTCTTCCTGATGACCGAGTCCGGCAAGATCGACTGGGCCTGCCACGCCAACGACGCCGCGGCTTCCATCCACGACGTGCTGGAGATGAGCAACGCCGTGCAGGCCGCTGTGGACTTCTACAACGCCCACCCGAACGAGACCCTGATCCTCGTCACCGCCGACCACGAGACCGGCGGCATGGCCATCGGCTACAAGACCACCAACTACGACACCTTCCTGACCAATCTGACCCACCAGAAGATGTCCTATGCCAAGTTCGATTCCACCTATGTGCAGGGCTATGTGGCGAACAAGACCCCGTTCGAGGCAGCCATGGCCGACGTCAAGGCCAACTTCGGTCTGACCCTTCCCACCGACCCCGATGCCGCCAGCGCAGGCAAGCTGCTGCTGACCGACTACGAGGTGGCAAATCTCCGCACGGCCTACGAGCGGACGCTGGAAGTCGGCGCTTCTTCCCAGAGCAAGATGAGCCAGCAGGATTATGAGCTCTACGGCACCTACATCCCGTTCTCCATGGCCATCTGCCACACCATCAACCATAAGTCCGGCATGGACCACACCACCTACGCCCACACCGGCGCAATGGTCAACCTCTATGCCAAGGGCGTCGGCGCAGAGAACTTCCGCGGCGTCTTCGATAACACCGAGATCTATCACAAGCTCGCTGAACTGACCGGCGTGCAGTAACCGACCCACAAGAAAAGCTCCGTCCCGTTTCGCTGAGGCAGCGAGGGGGACGGAGCTTTTTTCGATTTCAGATGGGGCGCAGCCTCATCCCATTACTTGTTGTAGACCTCTTCCTTCAGCAGGCCCTCGCTCCTGGCGACACAGATGCTGGCGACGGCATCGCCGACAACGTTCAGCGAGGTGACGAGCATCTCGATGGGGCGGTTGATGGCCAGAATGAGGGAGTAGGCCAGCAGAGCGCCGTCGTTGACGAAGCCCACGCCGGACAGGATGGTGAAGAGGATGACGGCACCTGCACCGGGGGCAGCCGGGGTGCCCACCGAGGCCAGCAGAGCCAGCAGGGCCACGACCACCAGCTGGCCGGGGGTGACTGTATAACCGGCGCAGCCCGCGATGAAGACGGTGGCGATGACCTGCATGATGGCGGTGCCGTCCATGTTGATGGTCATGCCCAGAGGCAGCACGAAGGAAGCGATGCTCTCATCCACACCGAACTCCTCCTCGCAGACCTTGATGTTCAGGGGCAGGGTGGCGGCGCTGGACGAGGTCGAGAAGCCGAACACAGCCACATTGGCGATCTTGCGGATGAAGGTGATGGGGTTCAGCTTGGCACCCAGAGCGATCACCAGCGGGTAGGCCACCACCAGGAAGACCAGCAGCAGGATCACCGTGACCACCACATAGACCAGTGCCGGCTTGAGGTAGTTGATGCCGTAGATGGCAAAGGTGCGAGTGAGCAGCACAAAGACGGCAAAGGGAGCAAATTTGCTGACGATGAAGTTCAGGAAGACGACCACCACGTCATTCACCTCGCCCAGCAGGCGGCGCAGGGTGGCGGTGCGGCTCTCGCCCAGCGCATTCATGCTCAGGCCGGCGGCCACTGCCAGGAAGACGGCGCTCAGGACTGCACCATTGCTGCCAAAGGCCGTGATGATGTTGGAGGGGATGATGTTCAGCACCACGTTCAGCGGGTTGGAGCCGGTGGAGCCGGTGGCCTCGGTCAGACCCTCGATGTGGGTGTTGAACAGCCCCATCGAGAAGGTGATGTAGCCCACGCTGCTGGCCAGCAGCAAAGCCAGGAAAGAGCACAGCAGGAACCAGAACAGGGTCTTGGCCGAGATGCGCCCCATGGTGCGGGTGTCGGCAATGCTGCCGATGGCCAGCGCGATGGAGGTGAACACCATCGGGATGATGACCAGCTGCAGCGCCTTGATGAAGAGCTGGCCGATGATATAGAAGATGCCGAAGGAGCGCTCTGCGCCCTCTGCGGTGATATCCTGGAACAGGAGCTCGTTGATCGTGGTCCAGATCTCACTCTTCCCGCCGGAGATGAGGCTCTCGCGCAGGAACATGAAGGCGAGGCCCGCCGCCAGGCCGCAGACCAGCGAAATGGCCATTCGTTTTGCTAAAGACATACCATGTTTTTTCGTTTCCATAATATCTTTCCTCACAATCCTTGGTGATACCGGGCCCAGGCCCGCACTTTGTCTATCCTATCATAAGCCGTCCCCCGCTTCAAGAAAAAAACAGACCAAATGCGGCATTTTCTTTCAATAGTCATACTTTTAAGGCGTTGACCGCAAAAAAACACCCGGAAGAAGCTCTTCCGGGTGGGAACTCTTATGCCTTGAACTTGAGCAGCGGCACACCGATGGCGGTGTCGCCGGAGGCCACGACCGACATTTCGGACAGGTCGTCGCCGTTGGTCACGATGATGGCCGTTGCCGTGGGATGACCGGCGGCGCGGATGGCGTCGAGGTCGACCTTGAGCAGCGGGGTGCCCGCCTTGACCTTGGAGCCTTCCTTCGTCAGAGAGGTGAAGCCGTTGCCCTTCATCTCCACGGTATCCATGCCCACATGGATGAGCAGCTCAATGCCGTCATCGCTCATCAGGCCCACCGCGTGCAGGCTTTCGGGCACCTGAGTGACGGTGCCGTCAAACGGTGCGTAAACGGTATCTCCCGTGGGTTCGATGCCGCAGCCGCCGCCCAGAATGGCCGATGCGAACGTTTCGTCCGGCAGCTCCTCCAGCGGGATGACCTTGCCTGCCAGCGGCATCATCACCGTCTTCTTTTCGCCCTTGAATTTCGTCTCGGCTGCATCCTTGCCGCCGAACAGCTTATCAAAAAAGCCCATATCATTGCCCTTCTTTCTGCGCTGCACACAGCGCGACCTTCATCTGAATAAAGATATCATACTGTGCCGGAAATTGCAATCCGCATCCTGCACAAAGAGACGGACCGATGTTTGACACTTACAGCAGGGCCAGCAGGCCGTCGATCTCCTCCATCCGGGTGGCCCAGCTGGTGGCGATGCGCATGACGGTGTGGGTGTCGTCGAACTTCTCCCAGAAGCCGAATTTGGCCTTGCCCTCCAGCTCCGCCAGCTGCTCGTTGGAGAAAACGATGAAGATCTGGTTGGTGGGCGAATCCAGGAAGAAGCGGTAGCCCTTGGCGGCCAGCCCCTGCTTCAGGGCATTGGCCGTGGCGATGGCGTTCCGGCTGATGGTCTGGTACAGGTCATCCGTGAAGAGGACATCGAACTGAAGCCCCAGCAGGCGGCCCTTTGCCAGCAACGCACCCTGCTGCTTCACCATGGTCATGAAATGCGCCGGCGCCCCATGGGGGAAGACAACAGCCTCGCCGCAGAGGGCGCCCACCTTGGTGCCGCCGATGTAGAAGACATCCGCCAGCCGGGCCAGGTCGGGCAGGGTGACGTCCGTGCCCTCCGCCGCCAGACCGTAGCCCAGGCGGGCACCGTCCACGAAGAGGGGCATGTGGTACGTCTGGCAGACGTCGTGCAGCGCCTGCAGCTCGGCTTTGGTGTAAAGGGTGCCGTACTCGGTGGGGTGGGAGATGTACACCATGCCGGGGAAGACCATGTGGTCGTGGTTGCCGTCTGCGTAGAAGGTGGCGCAGAAGTCGCGGACGTCGGCAGCGTCCAGCTTGCCGTTCTTGTGGGGCAGGCCCAGCACCTTGTGGCCGGTGTACTCGATGGCCCCGGCCTCGTGGCCGTTGACATGGCCCGTGGAAGCGGCCACGACCCCTTCCCACCGGTGCAGCATGGACGCGATGACGATGGCGTTGGTCTGGGTGCCGCCGGAGATGAAGGTCACATCTGCTTCCGGGCAGGCACAGGCAGCACGGATCTTCTCCCGCGCGCTGGCACAGTAGGGGTCGGTGCCGTAGCCGGACACCTTTTCAAAGTTGGTCTCCATCAGCTTTTGCAGGATGGCCGGATGGGCTCCCTCGCAGTAGTCGTTCTCAAAGTAAAACATCGTGTTCTGCATCCTCTCTATAATAGGTACCTTTATGATATGCTTTTGCAGCGGAAATGTCAAACAGCAAAAACCCGGCCCGCGCTCGCACCGTTCCGCTTTTTGTGCTATGATCGGGGCAGGCTCTGCGGCATTCGGCACCTGTTCCCGACTCCTTTGCTGTTTCTTAGCCGCCGGTGTGGTATACTTTGAACACCGAACGAATATCCATCCGAAAGGAGACATTTCTATGAGATCTTCCACCCGCAGGCACGATGCACTGGTGATGCTGTCCGGCATCGCGTCGGCCTTTCTGGTGGTGTCCGGCATTCAGGTGCTCAGCGGACGGATCGACGGCGTAGCCTCCATGGTCTTCGTGCTGGCCGTCTTTCTCATCTCGATGTATACCGATGGTTATCTGTGGGGTCTGGCCGCCTCGCTGCTGTGTGTGCTGGCGGTCAACTTTGCCTTTCGCTCACCCTACTTTGCCTTCAACTTCACCCTGCCGGAGAACCTGTTCTCCGCGCTGGTGATGCTGGTCGTCTCCATCATGACCAGCACCCTTACCACCCGCATCAAGCTGCAGGAGCAGCTCCGGATGGAGAGCGAGACCGAGAAGATGCGCGCCAACCTTCTGCGCGCGGTCTCCCACGACCTGCGCACGCCCCTCACCTCCATCTACGGTGCCTGCTCCACGGTCATTGAAAATTATGACTCGCTGGCCAAAGAGCAGAAGTTAAAACTTCTCGGCGAAGTCTGTTCGGACGCCCAGTGGCTCAACCGGATGGTGGAGAACTTGCTGTCGGTCACCCGGTTCGACACCGGCACCGTCTCGGTGCAGAAGACCCCCACCGTGCTGGAAGAGCTGATCGACACCGTGCTGGTGCGGTTCCAGAAGCACTACCCAGACGTGAACGTCACGGTAGACCTGCCCGACAGCTTCGTGGTCATCCCGATGGACTCAATGCTCATCTCGCAGGTGTTGATGAACCTGCTGGAAAACGCCGTGCTCCACGCCGAGGGAATGACCAAGCTGACCCTCCGGGTCTTTACGCTGGGCGACCACGCCATCTTTGAAGTCTCGGATGACGGCTGCGGCATCCCCAAAGAGCGGCTGAAAGGGCTGTTCACCCGGATGCTGCCCGCCGACGACACGGCCAGCCCCGGCAAGCACG
>ULUT01030543.1_pt1 | contig 12173 bp, 10 predicted proteins | sample 1958691 | NCBI WGS metagenome assembly ULUT01 (sample SAMEA4835766, study PRJEB28245) | human gut metagenome | biome: gut microbiome; material: fecal sample | place: Denmark | collected 2008 | reverse complement strand
GAGGTCATCGGCTGCCGTGACAGCATCATGCTCTACCTGCTCCGCAAGGGGCTGGAACCGAAGATGGCTTTCGATATCATGGAGGCCGTCCGTAAGGGCAAGGTGGCCAAGGGCGGCTTCAAGCCCGGCTGGGAAGAAGCCATGCGGGAGCACGAGGTCCCGGACTGGTACATCGAGTCCTGCCGGAAGATCAAGTATATGTTCCCGAAAGCCCATGCGGTGGCCTATCTGATGTCGGCCATCCGGCTGATGTGGTTCAAGATTTATCGGCCCCAGGCGTTTTATGCGGTCTACTTCACGGTGCGCGGTGACGACATCGACTACGAAGCCGCTGTGGGCGGTGCCGCAGTGGCCCGTGCCCACATGAACGAGGTCAAGCGCCGCCTGAAGGAAGAGAAAAACGCCAAGGACGAAGATGTCCTTGTTTCGCTGCAGCTCGTCAACGAGATGCTGGTGCGCGGCTATGAGTTCCTGCCCATCGAACTGGGCAAGAGCCGCGGTTCCAGCTACATCGTGGAGGACGGCAAAGTCCGTCTGCCGTTCTCGTCGCTGAAGGGTCTGGGCGGTGCCGCCGCCGATGCACTGGAAAAAGCGACCATCCAGGGGCAGGAGTATCTGTCCATTGAGGAATTGCAGCAGGCATCCGGCGTCAGCAACGCCATCCTGGACCGCCTGCGCCAGGTGGGTGCCCTCGGCGACCTGCCGGAGAGCAGCCAGGTGAGCTTCTTCTGAACTATAAAAAACATCTGTAGTCTACTTCGTTGAAGAGAAGCACTTGAAGTGCACCACGTTAAGTAGACAGAAAAATATTAAGAGCGACGTCAGTATGCGGTTGACGTCGCTCTTTGTGCGCCTTTCGGCGCGGCTGGTATTGTGGCCCCTATGGGGCCGTTCTGCATACCCCGCGTTTCCACGCGGGGTTATGATTTGTACCGATTATTCCGGCTTGACCTGCAGCTCCTGCTCGCAGTAGATGCAGCGATACTTGCCGTTGGAGCTCAGCTCAAAGATCTGGTCGCACTCTTCCTCAATGGAGGAGATGCAGCGCGGGTTTTTGCACCGCACGATGTTGACCAGACGCTTGGGGGGCTGGGGCTTCTCCTTCTTGACCGCCTTGCCATCCTGGATAATGGTCACGCTGATGTTGGGGTCCAGGTAAGCCAGGACGTCCAGGTTCAGCCAGGAAGCATCGCCCTCCACCTTGATGATGTCTTTGCGGCCGCATTCGGCCTTGTGGGAGCGGGCGTTCTGGATCAGCGCCACATTGGCGGTGCGGTTGCCCTTGATGCCCAGCAGATCCATCAGGCCCATGGCGGTGCCTGCCTTGATATGGTCGATCACGATGCCATTCTGAATCTCATCAATGTTCAGCATTTCAATGTTCCTCCTTAGTTTTGGGGTCGGCCAGACCCAGCAGCGTCATGATGAGCGCCATGCGGACGTAGACACCGTTCTGCACCTGCTCAAAGTAAGCGGCGCGGGGGTCGTCGTCCACGTCCAGTGCGATCTCATTCACGCGGGGCAGGGGATGTAGCACGGCCATGTGTTCCTTGGCCAGCGCCATCTTGTCGCTGGTCAGGATGTAACTGTTTTTCAGGCGGACGTAGTCTTCCTCGTTGAAGAAGCGCTCCTTCTGCACACGGGTCATATAGAGGATGTCAAGCTCCGGCATGGAGTCCTCCAGGCTGCGGGTCTCGCGGTAGGCGATGCCGTTGGCTTCCAGCACATCCTTGATGATGTAGTCGGGCACACGCAGCTCTTCCGGGCTGATGAGCACGAAGCGGATGTTTTTGCAGCGGGCCATGGTCTTGATGAGGGAGTGGACGGTGCGGCCGAACTTCAGATCGCCGCACAGGCCAATGGTCAGATCGTCCAGACGGCCCATCCGGCTGCGGATGGTCATCAGGTCGGTCATGGTCTGGGTGGGGTGCTGGTGGCCGCCGTCGCCCGCGTTGATGATCGGGATGCGGGAGTAGCGGCTGGCGCGCAGGGGCGCACCTTCTTTCGGGTGGCGCATGGCCACGATGTCGGCGTAGCAGGAGACCACGCGGATAGTGTCGGCAACGCTTTCGCCCTTGGAGGCGCTGGAAACGTTCTCACTCGGAAAACCCAGCACATGGCCGCCCAGGTTCAGCATGGCTGCCTCAAAGGAGAGGCGGGTGCGGGTGGACGGCTCGTAGAACAGGGTGGCGAGCTTTTTGTGGGCCGCGACGTCCTGGTAAGCAGCCGGGTCGCTGCGGATGCGGTCAGCCAGGTCCAGCAGGGAAGTGATCTCTTCCGGGCTGAGATCCAAGGGGTCGATCAGATGGCGCATGGATTTTTACCTCCGTCAAAGTAATTTTCGCAGAATGGAAAAATCGAAGAAGTTGGTGTAATAACTCAGCGAGCGCATGACCGGATGACACAGCCGGTTGAAACAGATCTCGTCGAGCAGCAGCATGGCCTCGCCCGGTGCCAGCCGCATGGCAGCGCGGATGGACTCGTCGCCGCAGCTGGCCTTCAGGTGCGCTACGTTGGACGAGATCTGCTGGCTGCATTCCTGCTCCAGGATATCGAACACGCCGCCGCTCAGGTCGATGCGGGTGTAGTCCCGGTTGCCAAACAGGGCGCGGGGCAGATAATCGATGGAGTAGATGACCGGGGTGGTGTCGGCGAGGATGCGCTTTTTGATGCAGATCACCTCATCCCCCGGTTCAATGGCCAGGTCGCGGGCCAGCTCGACCCCGGCGCGGATGGGATAGATCTGGATGCCATCGGCGTGGGGGTAGCTGCCAAAGCTGCGGATCAGCGGGTAGTATTCCAGCTTCTGGTCCAACCGACTGCGCAGGTTAAGCACCGTGCGGTTGACCACGGTGCCGATGCCGCGCACCCGCTCGATGTAACCGGCGCGCTCCATCTCGCTCAGAGCATCGCGGATGACCGTGCGGCTGACGCTGAGCTGTGCAGCCAAATCGACTTCTGCGGGCAGACGGTCTGCGTCGGCGTAGCGCCCGGTGCGCAGTTCCTCCAGCAGGGCCGACACAATGCGGTCACTGATGACGGCCCCGCCCAGGCGGATAGACGAAGAGCTGGAATCTTTCATAGGTTGTATCCTCCGGTTCACGGGCGGGAAGCTCCCGCCTGGACTTTCCGAAAAACTGCCCGGCAACCCCAAAGTTTTACTGGACAAATTTTCTTGTATTCATTATAACATAAGATGAGATGATTTCAAACGGCAATTCTACTGGAATCCGGAAGAAAGTATGATTTTATTTTGGAGGGTCTTGGAAATGGAACTTCTGCTGAACAAAGTGTGCGGTCAGCCCGCCGCACTTCCCGTTGCGGTGCGTCGGTGCGGCCCGGCGGACGCCGCCGCGTTTTACGCGCTGCAAAATGAAGTGCGGGCCGCCATGCCGCACCCGGAGCAGTTCGTACCCGACACACAGGAAAACATCACAGCCTATCTTGCACACGATCTGTGTCTGGGTGTGTTCGATGGAGAGCGGCTGGGGGCCTATTTCATCCTGCGCTACTGTGGACAGAGCGAACACAACTATGCGGCCTTTTTGGGCATCCCGAAGGCCGAGTGGGACCACTGGGCCAATGCCGACAGCGCTGTCGTCCACCCGGACTGGCGGGGCAACGGATTGCAGCGGAAGCTGCTGGAAGCCGCCCTGCCGCTTCTGCGGCCCGGCATCGTGGGCATCGGGGCCACCGTCAGCCCGGAAAATCAGTACAGCTTAAACAACGCGCTCGCCTGCGGCTTCACCATTGCGGCCCGCCGGGAGATGTACGGCGGATATGACCGGTATCTGCTCGAAAAAAGAATATAAAAAAGCAGGGCTGCGGCGAACGCTTTCCAGAATGAAAGCTGCCGCAGCCCTGTTCTTTTTTGAGTTTAAGCCGCGATCTTTACCGGCTGCCCTGCGTTGTTCATTTTGTGCCGCACCACCAGCAGGCAGGCGAGGTGGACGGAAGCGGTCAGGAGCCAGCTGATGGGGTAGCTGATGTACAGCGTGGTCGTGGAGCGGAACAGCTGGAAGATGGTGGCGATCCATACCAGACGGAGCAGGCAGCTGCCCACCAGGCTGACGATCATGGGCAGGACGGAGTAGCCCCGCCCGCGCAGGCAGCTGGCCAGCGTGTCCATGATGCCGCAGAGGAAGTAGCTGGTGCAGATGACCTTCATCCGGGCCAGACCGGCGGCGACGACCGTTTCATCGGTGGAATAGAAGTGGAGCAGCCCCTCACCGGCAAGGTAGGCACCGCCGCCCAGCACGATGCCGACCACCACGGCGCAGAGCAGGCAGTTTCGCATGACGCGGTCGAGGTTGTCATACCGGCGGGCGCCCACGTTCTGGCTGGTGAAGGTGACTGCGGCCTGAGCAAAGGCGTTCATGCCGGTGTAGATGAAGCCCTCAATGTTGGCAGCAGCTGAGTTGCCCGCCACGATCGTGGAGCCGAAGGAATTGACCGCCGACTGGATGACGACATTGGAAAGGCTGAACACGGTGCTTTGCAGACCGGCAGGCAGGCCGATCTTCAGGATCTGTACCAGCGCCCCCTTGTGGAAGCCCAGATGCCGCAGGTCGAGGTGGAGGGGGCCTTCTTCTTTCATGAGCAGGACGGTGACCATGAGGGCGGAGACCGTCTGGCTGATGATGGTGGCCAGCGCCACGCCCGCCACGCTCATCTGGAACAGGATGACGAAGACGAGGTTCAGAACCACATTGATGACGCCGGACACAGCCAGACAGTACAGCGGGCGGCGGGTGTCGCCCACAGCGCGCAGCAGCGAGGCGTTGAAGTTGTACAGCATGGTCATCGGCATCCCGATGAAGTAGATCTTCAGATACAGCGTCGAAAGGTCAATGACGTCTTCCGGGCAGGACATCAGTTCCAGCAGGCCGCGTGCCACGAAAAAGCCGACAAAGGCCAGCAGCACACCGCTGACGAGGCCCAGCGTGACAGAGGTCTGGACGGTGTTCTGCACCCCGCGCTCGTCTTTGGCACCAAAGCAACGGGCTGCGACGACGTTCGCGCCCAGCGAAAGCCCTACGAACAGGTTGACCAGCAGGTTGATGAGCGCACCGTTCGAGCCGACAGCGGCCAGCGCGGTGCTGCCCGCGAACCGGCCGACGACCACCACGTCTGCAGCATTGAACAGGAGCTGCAAAATGCTGGATGCTGCCAGCGGCAGGGGAAACAGGATGATCTTTTTCAGCAGCGGGCCGCTGGTCAAATCGCCCGTCCGAGTCAGTTGTGCCATGAATCGCTTCCTCCTTGCATCAGGCTGGGATTAAAAATTCGTTGTTTGTCATCAGAAAGCGCCGCCTTCCGGAGAGGGTGGCACAATTTCTTATTATAGTCCCTGAAAACGTAAATTACAAGGAAAATTTGGATAAAATCGAGCCGAAAGGCTGCGTTTCCGGTGCGGACGGCTCAGCTCCGGATGAGCCGCCAGTGCTCCGGCGCGTCGTAGTCGGTGGTGAAGCCGTCGTCGGTGTACATCCGGTAGGCAGCAGAGCCTCCGTCCGGGAGATAGCTCCACAGGGTCAGCTGCGTGTCGTCCAGCTGGGAGGTGTTGTCGGCCGGTGCTGCCACCGGCACGATGCAGCCGGGCCGGAGGAAGAGCAGCACTTCATCCAGCGCACAGCGCAGGTTGTGGTGCCCGGCGGGGAGGACTTCCTCGTCGTAGTCGTCCACGCTGCGCAGGCGGAGCATCTTCATGGGCTCCGGCAGATAGACCATCCGGCCATGGGCGTTCTGAGTGTAGATGGGCGCGGCCATCAGCCCTTCGCCGAGCAGGAGCTGGTCCTGCACCTCGCGGGCGTCGGGGTCGGCGGGGTAATCAAAGGCCAGCGGGCGGAAGTAGGAACCGTTTTCAAGCGCCGCCTTCATGAATTCGCTGTACAGGTAGGGCAGCAGGGCGTAGCGCAGGTGAAGCATCCGGCGGATGGCGGGCAGCATCTCCGGGAAGCGGTAGTATTCCTGCATCCGGGTCCCGATGGCGGAGTGGTTGCGCATCAGCGGGGTCAGGAGGCCGAATTCCAGCCAGCGCAGGGCAAGGTCCGGCGTGGTGTCAGAGCTGAAGCCGCACAGGTCGGCACCGGCATACAAAAAGCCGCACATCTGCACACTGGGCATCATCTGGATGTTGGCCAGCAGCTGCCCCCAGGAGGCGTTGTTGTCGCCCAGCCAGATGCCGCCGTACCGGTGCGAACCAATCACGCTGGAACGGCTGTACAGCAGCATCCGCTTTTCCGGGTGCTGTTTTGCGAAGGCTTCGCCCGCTGCGCGGGTCATGCTGCCGCCGTAGAGGTTGTGCACCCTGTCGTGACGGATCTTCTGGCCGTTCACTTCGTGGTAGAAGCTGGCATAGTCTTCGGAGCTGTTCATCAGGCCCATCGCGCCGCCCACGACCTGGCTGAAAAATTCCTCCTGCTCAATGTTGTCCTTTTCGCGCAGAGCGGCCATGGAGTCCAGAAAGGCCTGGAGCCGGTCCGGCGTGTAGAAGAGGGACGGTTCGTTCATGTCGTTCCAGAAGCCCTCGATGCCGAGGTCGGTCAGAACTTTGTACCGCCCGCCGAACCATTCCCGCACCTCTGGCCGCAGGAAATCGGCAAAGTAGGCCTTGCCGGGCCAGACCGCCGCCGCGAAGGGGGTGCCGTCGGCCTTTTTGCAGAAGTAGCCTTTTTCCAGCCCCTCTTTGCAGGTCGCGTCGGCATCGTCGATGCGGACCCCCGCGTCGATGATGGGCACCAGCCGGATGCCCTCCGCCTTCAGCTCATCGGAGAGCTTTTTCAGGTCGGGAAAACGCTCCCGGTTGACGGTGAAATCGGCGTAGCCCTGCATGTAGTCGATGTCCATGCAGATCATATCCAGCGGCAGGCCGTTTGCCTTGTGTTGGCGGGCGACCTCCCGCACATCTTCTTCGGTCTTGTAGCCCCAGCGGCTCTGCGCCAGACCGAACGCCCACTTCGGCGGGATGTAGCTGCGCCCGATGAGGGCACGGAACTCTTTGCAGAGCGCGTTCTCGTCCCCGCCGGAGAGGACGTACAGCTCGTAGTCCGGCTCCTCGGTGTGGAAGCACAGCGTGTCGTGCCGGGTGTAGCCGATGTCATAATGGACTTTTCCGGGGAAATCCACAAAGAGACCGAAGCAGTCCTCCCCGTTCCGGATGAGCAGAAAATTGTGCGCACCATAGTACGAGAGCTTGTCCTCGGTGTGGTGCGATTCATCGGTGTTGTTGGCGATGTAATGCCAGCCGCGCTTGTTCAGCCCGCGGGGCATCTCGCCCAGGCCATAGACGACGCAGTCTTCCCGCATCCGATACGTCCAGCCTTCGGCGGTCGGGGTCAGAAAGGGGACGCTGCCTCCGCAGAGGGGGAGCACCTGCTCGACGCTCCCGGTGGGGATGGGATGCCCGAAAGAAAATCTCTGGATCATGATGAGTCCCTCCTTTGTGATAAAAAACGCACAACGTCATTCCAGTGGTATGATACGGCAGAACACTGCCCGAAACAAGGGGGAAAACCGGCTGAAAAATGCAACAAAACCGGCGTTTGCCCGGCGGCGGGCTGCCCATACTCCGGATGCGGGTGTTCCGGAAAACCTTGCACGATGAATTGAAAAATGTCGGAGAGCTTGGTATACTAGAACCGTTCCATCCACACCAACGAATAAGGGAGAGAAAGTTCTATGTATCGTAACGGCATCAAGCGGCTGCTGGCGGTCATCCTGTCACTTTGCGGCATGATCGTGTTATCGCCGCTGCTGCTCATCCTCTGCATTGCCATCAAGGTGGATTCGCCGGGCCCCATCCTGTTCAAACAGAAGCGGGTGGGCATCCACAAACGGCATTTCAACATCCTCAAATTCCGCACCATGCGCATGGATACCCCGCATGATATGCCCACCCACATGCTCAAGGACCCGGACCAGTATATCACGCGGGTGGGGCATTTTCTGCGCAAAACGAGCCTCGATGAGCTGCCCCAGCTGTGGAATATCTTCGTGGGCGACATGGCGGTCATCGGCCCGCGCCCGGCGCTGTGGAACCAGTATGACCTGCTGGCCGAGCGCGACAAATACGGGGCCAACGATGTCCGCCCCGGCCTGACCGGCTGGGCGCAGATCCACGGCCGCGATGAGCTGGAGATCGACGAGAAGGCCAAGCTCGACGGCTACTATGTGGAGCATCTGAGTTTCGGCATGGACGTGAAATGCTTCTTTGGCACCATCGTCGCCGTGCTGGACCACGAAGGCGTCGTCGAGGGCGGCACCGGCACCCTGCACGAAAAGAAAAAAGGATAAGGGACAGCGCAAAGCGTGAATGAAGAGGCCGCAGCGGGGAGAAGTTGCGGACGAAGATGGGGGTTTTGGGTTGATTTCTCCCACAAAAAGGCTATAATAAAAAAGTACACAAGAATACGAAGGAGGATTTCCATGAACCGCACCTACATCAACGAGGTACAAAAGGAAATTGGCAATACGGTCAAAGTCCAGGGCTTTATCGAGAACCTGCGCAACAGCAAAGCCATGGCCTTTATCGTGCTGAAAGATATTACCGGCAAGCTCCAGATCACCGTCGAGAAGGCCGACCACCCCGAACTGGTGGACACCATCGACCAGCTGACCCCGGATTCCGTCATCACCGTCACCGGCAAGGTGGTGGAGAACGATTACGTCAAGATGGGCGGCATCGAGATGATCCCCACTGCCATCGAGATCGAGAGCATTTCGGACGCACTGCCCATCGTCCGCAAGGAGATCGCCGCGACCAAGAAGAAGAAGGCCGTCGAGCGCTCCAGCATCGACCAACGCATTGATTACCGCTGGGTCGATCTGCGCACCGATGAGAACCAGCTGATGTTCAAGGCCCAGAGCTGCATGGTCAACGCCATGCGCAAGTTCCTGCTGGACCAGAACTTTATCGAGATCCACACCCCCAAGCTGATCGCTGCGGCCAGCGAGAGCGGCTCCGAGGTGTTCAAGGTCGATTACTTTGACCGCAACGCCTACCTGGCACAGAGCCCTCAGTTCTACAAGCAGATGGCCATGGCGGCCGGCTTCGAGCGCATCTTTGAGACCGGCCCCGTCTTCCGTGCCGAGAAGAGCTACACCAACAAGCACGCCACCGAGTTCTCCGGCTTCGATCTGGAGTTCAGCTACATCACCTCCTTCCGCGATGTCATGAAGATGGAGGAAGAACTGCTGAAGGCTGGTCTTGCCGCCGTCAAGGAAGCATACGGCGAGCAGATCCAGGAAGCCTTCGGTCAGGAGGTCATCGTCCCGGAGACGCCGTTCCCCGTGGTCAAGCTGGCCGACCTGTACAAGGGTCTGGAAGAGGAGTTCGGCTACACCGTCGATGACTCTGAAAAGGGCGACCTGACCACCGAGGCCGAGCGCCTGAGCTACGAGTGGGTCAAGAAGCACTATGGCCATGAGTTCCTGTTCATCACCGATTACTCCGCCGAGAAGCGCGCGTTCTACCACATGCGCGACGAGAACGGTGTGCCCCAGGGCTACGACCTGATCTGGCGCGGTGTCGAGATCACCACCGGCGCACAGCGTGAGCACCGCTATGAGGTGCTGAAGAAGCAGGCCGAGGAAAAGGGTCTGGCCGAGGACGTCAAGTTCTATCTGGAGTTCTTCCAGTATGGCTGCCCGCCGCACGGCGGCTTCGGTCTGGGCATCGACCGCCTGACCATGCTGCTCTGCGGTCTGCCCATCAAGGAAGCCGAGTTCCTGTTCCGCGGCCCCAACCGTCTGACTCCGTGATTTCGGGGACGCTATCATGAACGCCGCAGAACATTATACCACCCGCTACCTCGAACCAAAGGATCTGGACCAGTACAACGCGCTGCTGCGGTATACTTTTCAGGTCACGGAAGAGGAACTGACCGCCACCGGCTGGAAGGACGATGAGATCAAGCAGTCCAAGTTCCCGGTGCTGGAGCGCGCCGATGTGCTGGGCTGCTTCGATGGCGAAGACCTCATCTCGCAGTTTGCGGTCTACCCGCTGAAGATGAACATCTACGATACGGTGTACCATGTCGGCTTTGTCACCAGCGTCTGCACCTACCCGGAGTACACCGGGCAGGGCATCATGAAAAAGCTGATGATCCAGGGCCTGACCCAGATGCACGAGGAGGGAAAATCCTTCGCGCTGCTCTACCCGTATTCCATCCCGCTGTACCATCATCTGGGGTGGGAGATCGTCTCCAACAAGATCTCGTTCAACATCAAGGACCGGCAGATCCCCACCAAGGTCAAAGCGCCCGGCTACGTCCGCCGCGTCTCCTGGGACAACACCGAGTTCCATGAGCTGCACTCCCACTTTGCGTCCATCACCCATGGGTGCCTGTTCCGCAACAGCCTCGCGTGGGAGGAATACTGGCGCTGGGACGAGGACGACACCAATGTGGCCGTCTATTACAATGTCAAGGACAAGCCCTGCGGCTACATGGTCTACCTCATCAAGAACGACATCATGCACATCAAGGAAATGGTCTATCTGAACCGCGAGGCGCAGAAAGGCCTGTGGGAGTACATCCACGCCCACGATTCCATGATCGACGAGGTACACGGCAGCACCTATTTCAGCGAACCCATCGCCTTTGAGATGGACGATGGCGACATCAAAGAGAGCATCCGCCCCTATGCCATGGGCCGCATCATCGACGTGGAAGACTTCCTCGCCGATTATCCCTGCGACCCGGACGGCGGCACCCTGACCATCGCGCTGGAGATCGAGGACAAGCTCCTCCCGTGGAACGACCGCACCTTCACGGTGAAGTTCGAAAACGGCGAATGCACCCAGACGCGGGAACCGCCGGAGCATCATCTCAAAATGGGCATCGGCACCCTTTCCACCCTGCTGCTGGGCTATAAGACGGCAGAACGTCTGTATGAGCTGGAGCGCATCGAGGGCAGGGAAGAGGCCGTTGAGCGTCTGGACGATGTGCTCTTCCACAAGATCCCGTACATCTCGGATTACATCTGAACAAACTATAAAAACCCTCTCCGTCATTGCTTCGCAATGCCGCCCCGCCCAAAGGGCGGGGTCTGGTGCTGTATGTTACGGCATCAAAAAGCTCCCCCTTTCGGGGGAGCAGGCATGCGTCAGCGTGGCGGAGAGGGTTTTATTCGCTCAAAGGAGCGTCGGCACCAGTTCGGTCAGCTTTTCAGCCAGCTGCGCATGGCCGCGGCGGGTCAGGTGCATGAAGTCGATCTGGTTGAACTCGCACCCCTCTGCATCGAGGAAATGCACGTGGTTGCGTGCGGCGATCATCTGGAACTGCGCGGCCACCCCGCGGGACTTCTCCACGCAGCCGTCGCCCATGACTTCGTCGTGGAAGCCCTCCTTGATGCGGGGCGGTGCCACGATGAGGATGTTGGGCTCCTTGCCGCCCCAGCAGTCCACGCTCTTGCACTTCTGGATCAGCCGCTCCATGCCGGCGCCGATGCAGGCGGCGTTGGCACCGAAACGCTCCTTGACATCGTTCGTGCCCAGCATGATGATGAGCAGGTCGATGACCTCATGGCTCTTCAGCAGGGCATACGCGACGCTCAGAGCGTCCATGGATTCGTGGATGGGGTCCACGAAAACGGTCGTCCGGCCGGACAGGCCCTCTTCCGTGACAAGGTACTGGCTGCCCAGCGCGGTCTGCAAACGGCAGGTCCAGCGCTCGTCCTCGTTGAAGCGGATGCCGCCGTCGGCGTTGTCCTTCGGGTCGGCGCAATAGCCGTGGGTGTTGGAGTCGCCCAGGCAGAGAATGTGAGTTTTCATCGCAAATACACTCCTTTTTGAGTTATCGTTCCGGATGGCTCTGGCGGAAATAGTAGATGGCGCCGACCATTCCGGCGTCGTTGTGCAGCTGGGCGGCGCGGATCTCCAGCCCTTCGGCAAAGGCAGGCATCACGGAGGCTCTCACCTTGGCCGCAATGGGGTCGATGAGCAGCTTCTGCTGGGCGCTCACGCCGCCGCCGATCAGGATCAGCTGGGGGTTGAAGATGTGCACCATGCCGGCAAGGCCCTGCGCGATCTCGTCCGTCCAGTGGTCCAGCAGGGCAAGGACGGTCTCGTTGCCTGCCTGCGCGGCGGCGAAGATCGCGCGGCCGTTCGTCCAGGCGGGGTCTTTCTCCTGCGCAGCACGGACGAGTGCGGTGGTGGCGGCGTAGCGCTCCCA
>ULUT01001941.1_pt1 | contig 12207 bp, 7 predicted proteins | sample 1958691 | NCBI WGS metagenome assembly ULUT01 (sample SAMEA4835766, study PRJEB28245) | human gut metagenome | biome: gut microbiome; material: fecal sample | place: Denmark | collected 2008 | reverse complement strand
CCCCTGCCGAAACCGAAGCAGCCGGCAATACCACCGACCTGCCTCGTGACGAGACCCTGTACTTTGCTGGTCAGCAGTGGGGTACCGTCAACTCCTGGAACGTCATCGGAACCAACCAGAATAACGCCATGGCCCTCGCCGCTGGTGCCGGCTACCGTACCACCATGTTCGAGACCCTGTACATGTGGAACGTAATGACCGGCGAGCTGATCGGTCTGTTGGCCGACGGCGACTACACCTGGAACGACAACATGACTGAGCTTTCTGTCAATCTGAAGGAAGCCGCCCACTGGTCTGACGGCACGCCTGTCACCGCCGCCGATGTTGTCCGCACCTGGGAAATCGGCGTTGAGATCGGCAACGGCACCGGTTCTTCCTACGGCGCTTTCATCGACAGCATCGAGGCAACCGGTGACAAGAGCCTGGTCATCCACTGCAAGCTTGATGCCAGCGGCGCGCCTGTCAACCCCCTGAAGGTTCTGGACTTCCTGGAACTGGCTCCCATTGCGCAGGCTGCCTGGATCGACAAGGTCGTTGAGCGCTGCAACGGCGACGCCACCGCTATCCTGAACGACCCCGGTGATGATGTCGTTTGGTCCGGCCCCTACACCAAGTACTACTCCGACGATCAGAAGGTCGTTCTGATCCGTGACGACAACTACTGGGGTCAGGACGCCTCCATGTGGGGTAAGCTCCCTGTTCCCAAGTACCTGGCTCACGTTATCTACGCTGATAACGCCGCTGGTGAAGTCGCTCTGAAGGCTGGCGAGGTTGACGTTTGCCAGCAGTTCATCGGCAACATTCAGAATCTGTGGCTGGAAGACGGCCTGCCCATCTCCACCTTCTATGACGAAGCTCCCTATGGTGTCTGCCTGACCATGCCTACCGCATGGTACAACATGAACCTCCCCGTTATCGCTGAGAATACCGCCCTTCGTAAGGCCATTGCCATGGCTGTTGACTACGATACCATCATCGCCAACGCCATGACCAATCAGTCCCCCAGCTTCTCCGATGTTCCCCGCTCCCTGATGAACCCCACCGACGGTGAGCAGGCTCTGTACGATCACGACGCCGTTGCCGATCTGCAGTGGGCAGGCAATGACATCGAAGGCGCCAAGGCTCTGCTGGACGAAGCCGGTATCGTGGACAGCGACGGCGACGGATGGCGTGAGTGGAACGGTGAGAAGATCTCCCTGAACGCTGTTTGCCCCAACGGCTGGACTGACTGGCAGGCCTCCATGGAAGTGGTTGCCGCTGCCGGTAAGAACATTGGCGTTGAGATCACCACTCTGTATCCCGAGTACTCCATCTATCAGACCGTGTTTGTCGATCCCGACCAGACTGAGTACGCCATCTTCATGTGGTCTCCCGATGCTTCCACTCCCTCCAATCCCTGGGGCCGTGTGAACCAGTTTATGGGCAAGGACTATGTGGGTATTGCCAACAACTGGTCCGGCAACTGGGGCCAGTACGTCAATGACGAGGCTGAGGCTCTCATCAAGAAGATCCCCACCACCACTGACACTGCTGAGCTGAAGGATCTGTACACCAAGCTGACCGAGATCTACCTGACCGAGGTTCCCAGCTTCTCCCTGATGTATCGTCCTTCCGTGTTCCACTGCGTCAACGAGTCTGTCTGGACCAACTTCCCCGCCGGCGATGACGGCCGGAACATTCCCCCTGCTGACTGCACCGATGGCTACGGTATTGCCGCGCTGTACGAGCTCGAGCTGGTCGGCTAATAGTTAATTCGAAGCGGCCATGCTCCTTCATGGAGCATGGCCCTTCCCGTTTTTATGCTAAAGGGGGAAAAGTAGCATGAAAGGCTACCGTAAATATTTTGGAAAAAAAATAATCTGGTTTCTTATTACTTTTGTCGTTGCAGTATTCCTCAATTTCTTTCTGCCCCGGCTGATGCCTGCCGACCCTGTCGCGGCCATCACCGGTAAAATGGCGAACGGTATGTCCGACGCCTCTGCCGTGCAGGAAATTTACGAGCGTTATGCAGAACAGTTCGGTACGAATAAGCCTATGGCGGAGCAGTTTCTGATCTTCTGCAAGAACGCCATCCACGGCGACTTTGGGCTTTCCTTCAGCCAGTATCCCAGATCCGTCAGCAACATTATTTCCAGCGCCATCATGTGGACGATCTGCCTGCAGTTGCCCGCGATCCTGGTTGGCTGGCTGCTTGGCAACCTGCTTGGCGCCCTGGCGGCGTACATCCGCAAGGGCTTTGACAAGGTTCTGCTCCCGACCTTCCTGTTTTTGGGCAACGTCCCGGCTTTCGGTATGGCAGTGATTCTTCTTGTTCTCTTCGCCGTGAAACTGAAATGGGCTCCCATTTCCGGCGGCTATGGTTTTGATATGATTCCCAATTTCAGCTGGAAGTTTATTTCCTCTGTGATTTCTCACTACCAGCTGCCCTTCTGGAGCATTGTCCTGGTTTCCATCGGCGGTCAGGCCGTGGGTATGCGCTCCATGTCTATCTATGAACTTAATGCCGACTATGTCAAGTATGCCCGGTTCCTTGGCATCAAGGATCGCAAGATCGTCGGTTATGTTTTCCGCAACGCCATGCTGCCCCAGGTCACCGGCCTGGCGCTGTCCATCGGCACCATGATCGGCGGTGCTCTGGTCGCTGAGATCATCTTCTCCTATCCCGGTCTCGGCAGCACCATGTACAGCGCCGTGACCGCGGCGGATTATCCCTTGATTTCTGCTACTACTCTGATTATCACCATTATGGTTCTGATAGTGACGTTCCTGCTGGACATCATCTACGGCTTTATCGATCCCAGAGTCAAAGCCGCCCAGTTTGACAGCTAAGGGAGGAATTAAAAATGAAGAATACACTGCGCCAGGTTTTTCATTCCCCCAAATTTGTGGTTGGTTTTGGCATTTTTGTGTTTATCCTTCTGGTCATGCTGATCTATCCCATGTTCAACCCCGGAAACCCTCTGGAAATGATTGGCGTTGGCACCTTCGCATCTCCCGGTACTTACGTTTCCCTGTATGACGCCGTGGGCACCGACACCGAGACGCTGCGCCTTTCCGACGCGGACGATAACCGAATCGCGAAGGCTCTGTCCGCTGAGGACAGGGTTGCCATGGTGGAGTGGTTCACCGCTATGGGCATCGACGTGTCCGGACTGGACATTAACGACACCGACGCGTTGGTGGATTTGTGGAACGACAATTACGAGGTTACTGCCAAGCCTGCCGGCATGACCATGGCAAAGCGGAACTATTACAAGCGCCTGAATAACGCTCTGCTGGAGCTGCGCTCCGCTGACGTGCGGATTATCGCCGATGAGAATGATGAGGGCAATCTGGAAAAGGTGAATTCCGTCAGCAAAACCGACTATGTCAACATCCGTGCCGTTGCCAACGTCAAGACTCTGCCGCTGGGCACCGACAACTTCGGCCGCGACGTCCTTAAAGAGCTGGTGTCCGCCTGCGGCACCTCCATCAGAATCGGCCTGATCGCCGGTGCCGTTGCCACAATCATTGGCCTGACCCTGGGCCTGCTGGCCGGTTACTTAGGCGGCTTTGCGGACGATCTGATTATGTTCATCACCAACATTTTCACCGTTATCCCCAGCTTCATCCTGCTGATTTTGATTTCCTATTCCATCGGTCAGGAACAGCGCGGCGCGGCGGTGGTCGCGTTGGTTATCGGCTTGACAAGCTGGACCTGGACCGCTCGTTCCGTCCGTTCTCAGGTTATCAGCCTGCGCAACCGTGACCACGTCAACCTGAGCAAGCTCTCCGGACACAGCCTGGTTCGCATCGTGCTGACGGATATCCTGCCCTACATTGCTTCCTATGTCGTCATGGCTTTCATTCTTCAGGTTTCCTCCGGCATCCTCAGCGAAGCACAGCTGTCACTGCTGGGTCTTGGCCCCAAGACCACCGAGGTGCCTACGCTGGGTCTGATGATGAACTGGGCCATGCTGTATTCCGCGCATACCAACGGTTCCTGGTGGGCTTACTTCCCTGTGATTCTGACCATCACCCTCATCTCTTTCTCTTTGAATCTGATGAACACGGGTCTCGACCAGGTATTCAATCCCACCCTGAGAGACTAAGGAGGACGACGCAATGGGTAAAGTAATGCTGGAGGTCAGAAACCTCAAAACCAAATATGTGACCCGCTTCCACGAGGATGTTTACGCCGTGGACGGCGTCTCCTTCAAAATCGAGGAAGGCAAGTCCCTGGGCATCGCGGGCGAGTCCGGCTGCGGAAAATCCACGCTGGCGCTTTCTATGATGGGCTACTATTTCCCGCCTCTGCACTATATGAGCGGCGATATCGTCATCGACGGCAGAAATATCTCCGGCATGAAGCCGGATGATGTCCGTAAGAGCATCCTCGGCACGGAAATTGCCTACATTCCCCAAGCTGCCATGAACGCCCTGAACCCAACCCAGAGAATCATCCGCTTTATCGAGGACGTGGTGCGGGCACACGACCCCAAGAAAGACAAGAAGCTGATCCGGGAGTTGGCGGAAGCACGGTTTGCGGAACTGGGTCTGCCACCCGAGGTGCTGGATAAACACGCAGTGGAGCTGTCCGGCGGTATGAAGCAGCGTACCGTCATCGCTGTGTCTACCATTCTGAACCCCAAGGTTCTGATTGCCGACGAACCTTCCTCCGCGCTGGACGTGACCTCTCAGAAGATGGTTATCAAGATGATGCGGGAGCTGATGGAAAAGGGCTATATCAAGTCCATGCTGTTCATCACCCACGAGCTGCCTCTGCTCTACAATGTGACCGATGACATCATGGTCATGTACGCCGGACAGATTGTGGAAAAGGGCACTGCGGAAGAAATGGTGTTCGATCCCGTGCATCCGTACTCCCACGGCTTGATGAGCTCCATTCTGGTTCCCGAGGAGGGCACGCGCGGACACAAGCTGACTGCGATTCCCGGTACGCCGCCCAACCTGAAAAAACCGCCTCAGGGCTGTCGTTTTGCCGAGCGGTGCAAGTACGTCCGGCCTGAGTGCCGCTACAGCGCCATCCCCGAAAAGGATCTCGGCGACGGACGTATGTACCGCTGCCTGCTGGGTCAGGATGAATTGAAGGAGGTGTACAGCCATGAGTGATTACGTTCCGAAAACGAAGGATTTCACCAACGCACCGCTTTGCCTGTCCGGCCACGGGGTAACCAAGGTATTCGGACTTGGCGAAAAGAAAACCGTGGCTGTTGACCATGTGGACTTTGACTTTCACGAGGGCGAGTTCGTCTCCATCGTCGGTGAGTCCGGCTCCGGTAAGACCACCCTGTCCAAAATGCTGCTGGGTCTGCTGAATCAGACGGAAGGGGAGATCCTGTTCCAGGGCAAGCCCCGGGACGTTTCCTCCCACAGAAAGAAAAAGGAATACTGGAGAGGCATTCAGGCCATTTTCCAGGATCCCTTCTCTTCCTTCAATACCTTCAATAAAATTGACACCGTGCTTCTCGACTGCATTAACATGCGCGGCGGCAAGCATCTCCCCAAGGAGAAGAAGATCGAAATGATGACCGAAGCCTGCTCCTTTGTAAACCTGAAGTTCGCGGAGCTGACCAATAAGTATCCCTTCGAGCTCTCCGGCGGCCAGATGCAGCGTCTGATGATCGCCCGTATTTTCCTGCTCAAGCCCAAGATTTTGCTGGCGGACGAGCCGACCTCCATGGTTGACGCCTGCTCCCGCGCCACCATTCTGGATATGCTGCTGCAGCTGCGCGATGAGATCGGCATGACCGTTATCTTCATCACCCACGATATTGGCCTGGCGTATTACATTTCCGATACCGTTTATATCATGGAGCATGGCAGGTTTGTGGAATTCGGCAAGGCGGACGAGGTCATCCTCAATCCCAAGGCCGCGTATACCAAGCGCCTGATCAGCGACGTTCCCAAGATTCATGAGGAATGGGATCTGAGCACGGTAGAACTGAAATAGTATCAGCCATTACCGCAGCATTGCGGAAATCTTAGCCCTCAACGCTGCGGTAAGCTCGTATAAGGAGTATGTATTATGGAAATTAAAGCACTGGTTTCCCAAATGACTCTGGAAGAGAAGGCCGGCCTGTGCTCCGGTCTGGATTTTTGGCATACCAAATCCGTCGAGCGTCTGGGAGTTCCCTCCGTGATGGTCAGCGACGGCCCGCATGGTTTGCGCAAGCAGGATGACAAAGGGGATCACCTGGGCATGAATGACAGCATCAAGGCTGTGTGTATGCCGGCAGCCTCCGCCACGGCAGCGTCCTTCGACCGGGATCTGATCCGGAAAATGGGCGAAGCCATCGGCGACAGCTGCCAGCATGAAAAGCTCAGCGTGGTTCTGGGCCCGGCTGTCAATATCAAGCGTTCCCCTCTGTGCGGAAGAAATTTTGAGTATTTTTCTGAGGATCCCTATCTGGCGGGTGAAATGTCTGCCGCCTATATTAACGGCGTGCAGAGCCGCAATGTGGGCACCTCCATCAAGCACTTTGCCGCCAACAATCAGGAGCACCGCCGCATGAGCTCCAGCTCCAACGCCGATGAGCGGACGCTGCGGGAAATCTATTTCCCCGCCTTTGAAACATCCGTGAAAAAGGCGCAGCCGTGGACGGTGATGTGCTCCTACAACCGGATCAACGGCGTCTATGCCTCGGAGAATCCCTGGCTGCTGACCGATGTGCTTCGGAAGGAATGGGGCTTTGAGGGTTATGTGATGTCCGACTGGGGTGCGGTTTCCAACCGTGTTGCCGGCGTTGCCGCCGGGCTGGATCTGGAAATGCCTTCTTCCGGCGGTATCAATGATGCCCGGATCGTGGAAGCGGTTCGCAGCGGCAAGCTGGACGAAAAGCTGGTGGATCAGGCGGTGGAGCGGATTCTCACCATCAACTTCCGCTACCTGGAAAACGCGAAACCCGAAACTCCCTGGGATATGGAAGCCCAGCACCTTCTGAGTGCAGACATTGCTGCAGACTGTATGGTTCTGCTGAAGAATGAGGGAATTCTGCCCCTGAGTCAGGACGAGGAGGCGGCCTTTATTGGCGAGTTTGCGGTAAAGCCCCGGTTCCAGGGCGGCGGCAGCTCCCATATCAACTGCTTCAAGACCACCTCCGCGCTGGAAGCGGCGGAGGGAAAAAAGGTGACCTATGCTCGGGGCTACAGCGTTGCGGGGGACGCGGCAACCGATGAAATGATTGCCGAAGCGGTTGCCGCAGCGAAGAAAGCCAAGGTTGCCGTTGTATTCGCGGGCTTGCCGGATGCTTATGAATCCGAGGGCTATGACCGCAGCCATATGCGTATGCCCGACTGCCAGAACAGACTGATTGAGGCTGTCGCGGAAGTGAACCCCAACACCGTGGTGGTACTCCACAACGGCTCTCCTGTAGAGATGCCCTGGATCGGCAAGGTCAAGGCGGTTCTGGAAGGCTATCTGGGCGGTCAGGCGGTTGGCCTGGCGACGGTTCGCGTGCTCTATGGCGAAGTGAATCCCTCCGGTCATCTGCCGGAGACCTTCCCCGTCAAGCTGTCCGATAACCCCTCCTACCTTTTCTACGGCGGCGAGGGCAACGAGGCGGACTACCGCGAGGGCGTGTTCGTGGGCTACCGCTATTATGATAAGAAGGAAATGGATGTTCTGTTCCCCTTCGGTCACGGCCTGAGCTACACCACCTTTGCCTACTCGAATCTGCGCCTGAACGCGTCGGAGATCACCGACCGGGATACCCTTACCGCCACGGTTACCGTGACGAATACCGGCAGCCGCTTCGGCAAAACCGTTGTCCAGCTCTACGTAGGTGAGAAGCACAGCGAGGTGCTCCGCCCGGTGCGGGAGCTGAAGGGCTTTGATAAGGTTGCTCTCCAGCCCGGGGAAAGCGAGGATGTGACCTTCACACTGGACAAGCGCGCCTTCGCCTACTGGAACGCCCAGATTCACGACTGGCACGTCAAGACAGGCGAGTTTACGATTGAAGTGGGGCAGTCCTCCCGGCACATCGACGTGAGTGCTGCCGTGAATGTTACCTCCACTGTGAGGGTCAAAAAGCACTACACCATGGACACCATTTTCATGGATCTGATGGCAGACCCCAGCGCAGCTGCCGTGATGGCGCCCATGCTGGAGGTCATTAAAAAGACGTTTTCCCCGGACAACACCGAGAACACAGATGCGGCAAAGGAAGCCATTTCCGACGAGATGAACATGGCGATGATGCAGTATATGCCCCTTCGCGGCGCCCTGAGCTTCGGCGGCGGAATGGTGTCCCAGGAGATGCTGGATCGTCTTCTGGATCAGCTGAACAGTCTTTAATTTCATTTGGGAGGGCCTGTGTAAGGCCCTCCGGCAATCATCATCTTCCATCTGGAGGACTTTCGTCATGCAATATGGTTTTTTTGACGATAAAAGAAAAGAGTATGTAATTGAAACCCCGGCAACTCCCATGCCATGGATCAACTATCTGGGCAGCCAGGAGTTTTTCTCCCTCATCAGCAATACCGCTGGCGGCTACTGCTTCTACCGTGACGCGAAGCTTCAGCGCATCCTGCGCTACCGCTACAATAATGTCCCGGCAGATGTGGGCGGACGGTTTTTCTACATCAAAGAGGAAGATAAAGCGCCCTGGAGCCCCACCTTCCATCCCGTGGATCGGTCGCTGGACAGTTACCGCTGCCGTCATGGTATGGGCTACACCGTTTTTGAGACGGAGAAGGACGGCCTTTACGCGGAGCTGACTTTTCTCGTACCCATCGGGGAAAATTGCGAGGTGCAGCGCGTCCGCCTGACCAACCGCTCAGCGGAAACCAAGCGCTTCCGCTTCACCGCTGCCGTAGAGTGGTGCCTGTGGAACACGGTGGATGACACCACCAATTTCCAGCGGAACCTGAACATCGGCGAGCTGGAAGTGGAAGGCAGCGCAATTTATCACAAAACCGAATACCGGGAGCGGCGGAATCACTATGCCTATTACGGCGTGAACGCCCCCATTGCGGGCTACGACACCGACCGGGATCATTTTTTGGGAACCTTTGGGACTTTTGCAAGACCTCAGGCTATTCTGAGTGGAAAGACCGGCGATTTTGTCGCCCACGGCGGCGCGCCTATGGCGGGACTGGCGCTGGATGTAACCCTTGCACCCGGCGAAGAAAGGGGATTTGTGTTTGTCCTCGGCTATGGCAAAAATCCCAGAGACCGGAAATTCCTGACTCCCGGCGTCATCCGCAAGGATACCGCCTACCGGGTGCTGAAAAAGTTCTCCACGGATACATCCGTTGAGAATGCCCTGACGGAACTGGCGGAATATTGGGACAAGCTGCTGGGCGTCTACACCCTGGAAAGCGGCGACGAGAAGCTCAACCGTATGGTGAACATCTGGCACCAGTACCAGTGCATGGTCACCTTTAATATGAGCCGCAGTGCCAGCTACTTTGAGTCCGGTACCGGACGGGGCATGGGGTTCCGGGACAGCTGCCAGGATTTGCTGGGTTTTGTCCACATGGCGCCGGAGCGTGCCCGGGAACGCATCATCGACATTGCCTCCATCCAGTGGGCGGACGGCTCCACCTATCATCAGTACCAGCCTCTGACAAAACGGGGCAACAACGATGTGGGCAGCGGCTTCAATGATGACCCGCTGTGGCTGGTTGCCTGTACTTACGCTTATATCAGCGAGACGGGGGACTTTTCCATTCTGGAGCATCCCACGCCCTTTGACAATGTCCCCGGCAGCGAAGCGCCCTTGATGGAGCATCTGCGCAGGAGCGTCCGCTACACCATGAACCATAAAGGACCCCACGGCCTTCCCCTGATTGGCAGAGCCGACTGGAACGACTGCCTGAACCTGAACTGCTTCTCGGAAGAACCCGGCGAGAGCTTCCAGACCACCGGCCCTTCGGAAGGCCCTGTGGCGGAATCTGTGTTCATCGGCGGCATGTTCGTCCTCTACGGAAAACAGTATGCCTCGCTGTGTCGGTATGCCGGTCTGGACAACGAGGCGGCGGAGGTGGAAGCAGCGGCGGCGGAAATGGAAGCCGCTGTCAAGACCGCCGGTTGGGACGGAGACTGGTTTGTTCGTGCCTATGATGCTTACGGCAATGCCGTGGGAAGCCATACCTGCGACGAGGGCCAGATTTTCATCGAGCCCCAGGGTATGTGCGTCATGGCCGGCATCGGAACTGACGACGGCAAAGCGGTTCGGGCACTGGACTCCGTGCGGCAGCGGCTGCTGGGCAAATACGGCGTGGAGCTGCTGGCACCCTGCTATACCGTTTATCACAAAGAGCTGGGAGAAATTACCAGCTATCCTCCCGGATACAAGGAAAACGGCTCCGTTTTCTGCCACAACAACCCTTGGATCAGCATCGCGGAAACCGTTGTGGGCAGAGGGGAGAATGCCTTTGATATCTACCGCAGAACCTGCCCTGTTTATCAGGAGGAACACAGCGACATTCGCCGGGTGGAACCCTATGTCTATGCCCAGACGGTGGCGGCCCGCGCTTCTTACGATGAGGGCGCGGCAAGAAACAGCTGGCTCACTGGCACAGCCGCCTGGACGTTCGTGAATATCAGCCAGTATATTCTGGGTGTGAAACCCACCCCTGCCGGATTGCAAATCGACCCATGCCTGCCCGGGGCGCTGGAGGAGTACTCTGTCCGGCGCCGTTACCGGGGTGCAGCCTACCACATCCACGTGGTTCAGACGGGGACTTACAGCCTGCGCGTGGACGGTGAAAATGTGGCGGGCAATCTGATTCCCATGAAGGACGGGAAGAAAAAGTATCATGTTGAGGTGACAGTATGAGCAAGTTTCCAAAGAATTTTTTATGGGGTGTTGCCTGCGCATCTTATCAGTGCGAAGGTGCCTGGAATGAGGATGGGAAAGGCCCCAATATCTGGGACGATTTCTGCCATGACCCCGCTGCCAACAACATCAAAAACCGGGACACCGGCGACGTAGCCTGCGACAGCTACCATCGCTACCGGGAGGATGTGGCGCTGATGAAGCAGCTTAATATCAAGGCATACCGCTTCTCCATCAGCTGGGCGAGAGTCATACCTGACGGTGACGGCGAGGTCAACGAACAGGGACTCCGGTTTTACGACAATCTGGTAGATGAATTGATTGCGGGCGGGATTGAGCCGCTGATTACCCTCTACCACTGGGATCTGCCCAGCGCCCTGCAGGATAAGGGCGGCTGGCTGAACCGGGAGATTGCGGACGTTTTTGCACGTTACGCCCGTATCATCGCCCAGCGCTTCAAGGGACGCGTCCGAAACTTTATGACCATCAACGAGCCTCAGTGCATTGCTCAGCTTGGCTATGGAACAGGCAATCACGCCCCCGGCTGGAAGCTGCCGGAGGAGAAGGTGGCTCTGGTTTACCACAACCTTTGCCTTGCCCACAGCGCTGCCCAGCGAGCCATCAAGGAGGTATGCGGCAAGGAAACCCTTGTGGGCGTGGTGCCATGCGGGAGCCTTGCATATCCCGAGAAGGATACCCCGGAGGGAAGGGAAGCGGCCTACCGCGCCAGCTTTGACCTGAAGGTGGGCTGGAGTTTCAACGTTTTCCTTGACAGCCTGATTCTTCACCACTATGACGACAGTGCGTCGGATGCCTTTAAGCGCTTCGCCACCACCATTGATCCCGGGGACTGGGATATGATGGAAACGCCGGACTATCTTGGCCTGAATATCTATCAGGGCTTCATGGTCAACGAACAGGGCGAGGAAGTCAAGCGCAATCCCGGCTTCCCCCTGACCGCTTGCAAGTGGGGCGTCACGCCGGAAGTGCTGCACTATGGCCCTATGCACATCTACCGCCGCTACGGTCTGCCCATTTACATCACCGAGAACGGCCTGAGCTGCAACGACAAGGTCTATCTGGACGGGAAGGTGCATGACCTTGACCGGATTGATTTCCTGCACCGTTATCTTTTGGAGTTGGGCAAGGCCATCGAGGAAGGAACGCCCATCCGCGGATATCTGCAGTGGAGTTTTCTGGATAACTTTGAATGGAGCTCCGGCTATGAGGAGCGCTTCGGCATTGTCTACGTAGATTACCGTACCTGCGAGCGGATTCCCAAGGAATCTGCTGCCTGGTACGCCGATGTCATCGCGACCAACGGTGAGAACTTATAAAGAAGCTGCTTTCTATGAAACGTTCTGAAATCAATAATCCTCTTTTCAGATACACCCTAGCTGCTTCTTCAATGCGGTTATGTCAC
>ULUT01042466.1_pt1 | contig 12217 bp, 8 predicted proteins | sample 1958691 | NCBI WGS metagenome assembly ULUT01 (sample SAMEA4835766, study PRJEB28245) | human gut metagenome | biome: gut microbiome; material: fecal sample | place: Denmark | collected 2008 | reverse complement strand
GCCGCTGTAGCGATAGGGCGCAGCCGCACCGGCCAGATTGCTGATATAGTGCTGCGCCGGATCCAGCCGGATGCCCGGCTTGCGGCGCAGCACTTCCAGCTGCTCTGCGCAGTCCGGGCAATCCCGTACATCTCCCAGCACCCGGCCGCAGAAGGGGCACTCACGCGGGTAGAGCAGCTGCCGTACCGCCCGCAGCGCCCTGCGCCGGGGGTCATAGTAGTCCATCAGTCCTTTTTGACTGCCACGATCACCCGCACGCGCTTGCCTGCTGCGCAGCCAAAGTTATCGTACCAGCCGGTCAGGTAGTAGCCCTCGGAGTTCACCTCGGAAAGCTTGGTGGCATAATACTGACCCTTGTACCACAGGTACACCTGCATATCGTCAGCCGTCTCGTAGCGGGTGCCGTTGCTCATCACCGATGCTGCGCCCACCTTGTCGATCTTCATGGGCATCAGCTGGATCATGGCCTTTACCGTGCCGTTCACGTTCTGCCGCACTGCCAGACCGCCCGCCAGCACCGGATACTTGACGGAGGTGGAAAAGCTGGCCTGACTGCCGTTGACGTAGCAGATATAAGTAGCGCCGCCGCCCACAAAGTTGAGGATGGTGCTCATGGGCTGACCAGTGATATCGGCCAGCTGCTTGAGACCGATGCTCAGCAGTGAGCCGGAACTGCTGGTAATGCGATTCCATACCGTGCTCAGCAGCGAGCCGTCAATGACGCCCCACAAGATCTCGCTGGTGGTGGGCACCAGTACATCGCGCAGATCATCCGTCACCGTCGTGGTGTTGGTGGTACTGCCAGTGCTGCCGGAGCCGGAAGAGCTGTTCCCGGTGGAGCCGCTGCCAGAGCCGGAAGAGCCGCTGCCGGTCAGGGTGCCCAGAATGGAGCTGGCGTTGACCGCCAGATTCTTCACATCGTCCAGCACGCCGTATTTCCACAGGTCGCCGGTGACATCGTTCAGGATCAGGCGGTCGATCTGTCCCTGCTCATTCAGCGTATAGTAGCGCACGGTCAGGGCATTCAGCTTTGTCCCCGCTATTCGGCTGGGACGAACCGTCCCAGCCAACCCCTCCGATGTCGTATCCAGAATTTGTACGTCATCGGCCAGAGCATAGTCCCCCAGCGCGGTGGCGGTGTCGTTGATGGTGCCGCTGACCGATTTGGACTCGATAGCGGTCACCTGCTCTCCCTCAGGGGTCACGCTGATCTCCACCAGCCAGCCGGTGGGATAGTTCAGGCTTTTGTCGATGTTCACGGTGCGGGTGATGCCGTCGGTGCACATCACCGAGATCTTTTGCAGCACGTCTGCGCCGTTATCCTCCACAAGGCTGCGGGTGGCGGTCTGCACCACGCCGTAGAACACGCTGTCGGCTTCCTCGCCGGTGATCACATCGGCTACCTCGTTGTCCATGCCCAGCAGCAGGGTAACTACTTCGCCCACGCCGCCGCCGTTCAGGGTGGAGATCTTGGACGCCACCGCAGCGCTGCCCAGACTGTAGGTGCTGCCCGCCACAGTCAGTGCTGTAGGTGCGCTGGCGCTGGGCGATACCGCGGTAATGCGGCCTGCGGCGCGGCGGGTATAGATCCACACCGTCTGCAGGCTTTCGCTGTAATAGTACACATCGTACTTGTTCAGCTCTGCCGAAGCGGAGGTCTTATCGTTGCGGTAGACGCTCACCGGCGTAAAGGGCAGCTGGGTGCCCTCCTCCGCCACAAAGGGACCCTTGCGGCTCTTGAGCAGCACCGAGGAGGTATCCACCTGACCGTTGGACACCGTAAAGCCCAGCGAGCTGCCGTAGGCGCTGCCGCTTGCGGTGTTGGCGCGCAGGGCGTTGTACAGCAGCAGGGTGCACTGCTCGTAGGTCATAGCCTGACCCTGCGTACAGGTCAGCTGATCCCGCAGACCGATCTGCTGCGCCTTGTTCAGCTGTGCCTGCGGGAAGGAGCCGGTCAGGTCGGTGGTCTTATAGCTCAGCAGCTTCAGCACCGCTGCACAGGCTTCCTCCAGCGTGACGGTGTTGTCCGGGCGGAAGGAGCCGTCGGTGTAGCCGTTCATCCAGCCCTGCTGCACCGCAATGCGGATGTAGGGTGCCCACTGGGAGGTGCCGGGCACATCCCGGTACAAGGTGCCCACAGTTCCCTGCGCGTCCACACTCTCCCGGTAGGTGGAAAAGGACACCAGCATTTTGGCAAAGGCACCGCGGGTAACGTTGGCGCCAAGCTCCTGACCGGTGGGCACAGCGCCCAGAGTGATAGCCGTCTGCAGAGCCGTATTGTTGATGCTGGCCGCCGAGACCGGCAGCACCAGCACCGACACCGCAATGCTGACCGCCAGCAGAAATGCGAGAATCCGTTTTTTCATTGGTCGTACCTCTTGTTCTTTGTTTATCACGCCGCCGCGCTCAATCGTAGCGCAATGCTTCAATGGGGTTCAGCCGGGCTGCGCGCCGTGCCGGCAGATAACCGAACAGCACGCCGATGCCCACCGAGATGCCAAAGGCCACCACAATGGAGTTAAAGGAGGGGCTTACCGTAACGGTGGTATCAGTCATGAACATGGGCAGCACCCTGTTCGCCACCATGGACATTACATAGCCCAGCGCAATGCCTAAAACGCCGCCCAGCGCAGAGGTGGTGGCTGCCTCCACCACGAACTGCGCCAGAATGGTGCGTTCCTTTGCGCCCAGCGCCTTGCGGATGCCGATCTCGCGGGTGCGCTCGGTGACTGACACCAGCATGATGTTCATAATGCCGATGCCGCCCACCAGCAGCGAGATGCTGGCGATGCCGGTAAGTATCACGATGACCATGTTGATCATCTTGTTCATTTCCTCCAGCCACTCGCTGGCACTGTACACATAGTAGCCGTTTTCGGTCTTGAGGATCGACATCAATTCCTCTTCCATGGTGGTCTTGGCCTCGTTGGCAAGGCTTTCGTCGGCCATCATGGCAGTGTAGCAGTCCACCATGCTCTGGCTGGAAAGCCGCATCACGGTGGTGTAGGGCAGATAAACACAGTCATCGTCGCTGCCCTGCTGCATGGTAGGGTCGCTGACCTTGGCAGACAGCACGCCTACAACGCGGAACTTGTTGGCACCGATCTTGAGGGTCTGTCCCACGCCGTTGCCGCCAAAGGCCACGCGGTTGAGGTAATCGCCGATGACGCAGACCTGCTTATTGTCCTGCATATCCATGTACTGCAGGCCGCGTCCCTGAACGATCTGGTAGTTTTTCATTTCGGTAAAGTTTTCGTCCACACCGCTTATGTTGGACCAGCGGTAGCTGGTGGTGCCGATCTTCAGCGTACCGCTGGCGTTGCCGCCGAGGTTGACCTGCGGCGACACCGCCTTGATCAGATTGGAATGCCGCTGGCAGATATCGTACATCTCCTCCACCGGCACGGTGCGGGAGCCATAGCCCCACACCTGAATGCTGAGGGTGTTGGTGCCCAGTGCGGAAAAGCTGTCCCGCATACTTTTGGTCATACCGTTGCCCAGACCCACGATGACGATGACCGCCATCACGCCGATGATGATGCCCAGCATGGTCAGAAAGGTGCGCAGCTTGTTGCTCCACACGTTCTGGATGGCCTGCCGGAAGGTTTCAAAGATCATGCCTGTTCCTCCTTTTCCGGCGTTTCGGGCAGCAGGGTGGGCTGCACCATGGCCTCCGGTGCGTGGGAGTCGCCGTCATACACCACCTGACCGTCCTCCAGCCGGATGATGCGGTCGGCCTGCACGGCAATGGAGTTGTCGTGGGTAATCAGCACCACGGTGTGTCCCTGCTGGTGCAGCTGCTGCAAAAGCCCCAGCACCTCGCGGCCGGTATGGGAGTCCAGCGCACCGGTGGGCTCGTCTGCCAGAATGACCGGCGGGTTGCGCACCAGTGCCCGCGCAATGGACACACGCTGCTGCTGGCCGCCGGAAAGCTGGTTGGGGCGGTTTTTCAGCTTGTCGCCAAGCCCCACCTGCTCCAGCACCTCCCGGGCGCGGACATGGCGGTCGGCGCGGGAGATGCCCGCATACACCAGCGGCACCTCCACGTTTTCCATCAGGTTCAGCTTGGGCAGCAGATTGTACTGCTGGAAGATAAAGCCCAGCATCTCGTTGCGGATGGCGGCCAGCTCGTTGCGGTTCATCTTGCCCACATCCCGGCCGTTGAGCCGGTAGGTGCCATAGGTAGGCACATCCAGACAGCCGATGATGTTCATGCAGGTGGATTTGCCCGAACCGGACTGGCCCACGATGGCCACGAACTCGCCTTTTTCGATTTTCATGGTGATGTGGTCGGCAGCCTTTACCGTGGTATCGCCCATCTGGTAATACTTGCACACCGCATCAAACTCGATCAGAGCGCTCATTCATCCCTCCTGCGTCAATTCACCACAACTGCACCGGTCTCAGCGGGGTCGATGCCTTCTGCCGGCTCTTCAGCGTCCGCTGCGGGTTCTTCGGCGTTTTCGGTCTCCTCCGGCAGCATTTCCTCGCCGCCCGCGGCAACATCTGCGGCGTTTTCGGTACCGCCGATCACTTCACCGTCGGAGTAGTCGTAGCCGCCGTCGTCATAGTAGCTGTCGCTGCTCACAGAGCTGGGGTCGTAGGCGATGGTATCGCTCTCGGACAGGCCGCTGGTCACCTGCGTATAGTTGTCATCGCTGACACCGGTCTTGACCTTGACGTACACATAGCCCTCCGGTGCGCTCATGGAAGCATCAGCGTTCACGGCGCTGGGAGAATCCTGCCGCACCAGCACATAGCTGCCCCGCACAATGGCGGCGTTAGGCACGGTAAGCGCATTTTTGGCCTGTGCCACCACGATCTCGGCGTTGGCGTTCATACCCGGGCGCAGACCGGTGGTCTCGTCAATGCGCACGGTCACCGGGTAGGTGGTGGTACCGCCGCTGGTATCACCCTTCATGGACACACGGGTGACCAGACCCTCGTAGGTCTTATCCTTCACGGCGTCTGCGGTCACCTGTACGGACTGCCCCACCTTCAGGCTGCTGACCTGCAGCTCGTCCACTTTGATAGTCATTTCCAGATAGCTCAGGTCGTAGATGGTGCACAGGTCGCTGCCGGTGCTCAGGGCATCGCCCACCTTGGCATTTTTCTCGATGATGGTGCCGCTGATGGGCGAGGTGATGGTGTAGTTATCCATGGTGTCCTGCATATTCTGCATGGACAGTTCCGCACCGCGCAGGGTCTCGGAGGCAGACTGGATGGACTCGGTCAGTTCCTCACCGCTGAGGGTCAGGATGATGTCGTCCTTGTTCACGTTGCCGCCCTCCCGCACATTGATGGCGGTGACAGTACCGGAAGTCAGCGCAGTCAGGGTGCGCTCGGCCTGATACTGGAAGTTGGCTGCCGCAATGGAACTGACACCGTTGACAGTAGCCGTAGCAGCCTGTGCCGTGGTCAGACCGCCCGCATTGGACACCGAGAGGGTCACAGTGCGGGTAAGCAGGTTGCCGGTGCTCAGGGCATCGGTGCCGGTCACGGCGGTAATGGTGCCGGGCAGCACCTCAAAGGTGCCGTCCAGCGTGACCTCGGCGGTCTGCCCTACCGAGAAGTTGGCAGCATCCGCAGCCGGGAACTCCAGCACCAGATTCATCTTGGAGCTGTCCCGCACCACGGCCACCTCCTGACCGCTCTTTACCTCATCGCCCTTGTTCACCTTCAGGCTGCTGACGACGCCCGCCACCTCAGCACGGACATACTGGCGGTCTACGGTCTTATCGTAGCTGCGCTGCGCCTGCTGCAGGGTGATGGCTGCCTGCTCCACCTTGGTGGTGGCGTCGGAGGAATCCACCGTGTACAGCACAGTGCCCTCCTCCACGATATCGCCCTCTTCAAAGCTGCCGGTCAGCACCTTGCCGGACACCAGCGATTTGACACTGTAAGTATTGGCGGGATTCAACGTGCCGGTGACGCTGAGCGTGTTGGAAACATTCCGGGTCTCGGGCACTGTCTCCGTATAGGAAGTATCCACATTAGCGGGCTTTGCGCTCTTGGGCTTCAGCAGCCACCAGCCGCCCGCCAGCACCACGATGGCCACCGGCACCAGCCACTTCCAGTTCTTTTGGGCAAATGCTGCCGCACCGCCTTTTTTCGGTGCAGCTGCTGTGCCCTGCTGCAGGTCGGCGGGCTGTTTAGACTTGTTCCAGATCATTCTTGCCGTTCCTCCTAGGTTCTTTTATGACAAGGCGCTTTTTTGTAAAAAGCACCCATCAGAAACTCATATTTGTAGTGTATCGCATTTTGCCCTGATAAACAAGCGTCCAATTTTCGTTTCACGGCATTTCCACAAAGTTTCAGCTTTTTTTAACAAAAAAGCTGCTGCACAAAATCACTGTGCAGCAGCCTTACGGGTAATTATATTACAGCGGCTCAGACCTCAAAGTTGGGGTCGTCCTTCAGCATATGGATGTTGGACATAAAGGCGCTCTGCTCGGGGTCGGTGAACTCGGCATCCTTCACATACTTGTTCAGCACAGCTGCGGTGCGCACGGGGTCGGCAATAGTGCCGGCACCGCCGATGCAGCCGCCGGGGCAGCCCATGCCTTCCAGCAGGTAGCCGTTGTACTTACCGGCCTTGGCCAGCATCAGCAGCTTCTTGCAGTCGGCCAGACCCTGTGCAGAGGCGATCTTCACCTCCATGTCGGGACGCCATTCCTTGATCTTGTCGGCAACAGCCTTGGCAACGCCGCCGGACTGTGCAAAGCCGCGGCCTGCAGCAGAAGCGTAGCACAGATCCATCTCGGCGGGATCCACTTCCAGATTGTCCAGATCCAGATCCTTGGCTTCAATGATACCTGCCAGCTCCTCAAAGGTCAGCACGAAGTCCACATCAGAGCGGACGGTACGGCGGGAAGCTTCCAGCTTCTTGGCGGCGCAGGGTCCGATGAAGCACATACGTGCTTCGGGGTCGGCCTGCTTCATCATGCGGGCGGTGAACACCATGGGGGTCATGGTCATGGAGATGTTCTTGGCAAGGCCGGGGAAGGTGGTCTTTGCCATCATGCTCCATGCCGGGCAGCAGGAGGTAGCCATGAAGTCCAGCTTCTCGGGCACTTCCTCCAGGAAGTCGTGTGCTTCGTCCACGGTGCACAGGTCGGCACCGATGGCGACCTCCACCACGTCACAGAAGCCAATGGCCTTCAGGGCGGACTTCAGCTTGCCGGTAGAAGCCAGAGAGGGGAACTGGTTGATAAAGGCGGGAGCGACCAGCGCATAGATGCGGTCACCGCGGTTGAAGCCCTGGATCAGCTGATAGATCTGACCCTTGTCGGCAATGGCACCGAAGGGGCAGTTCACCAGACACTGACCGCAGGAGACGCACTTGCTGTAATCGATCTCAGCACGGCCCAGCTCGTCAGAGTGGATGGCGCCCATGCCGCAGGCAGCAGCGCAGGGACGCTCGGTCTTGACGATGGCGTTGTAGGGGCAGACGGTGACGCAGCGGCCGCACTTGATGCACTTGTCCTGATCGATGGTGGAACGGCCGCTCTCCCAAGTGATGGCCTTCTTGGGGCACACTTCCATACAGGGGTGTGCAAGGCAGCCCTGACACAGGTCAGACACCTTGACCAGCTTTTCCGGGCAGCGGTTGCAGGCAAACTTGATCACGTTGACCAGCGGGGGATCATAGTACTTATCGGCGATGGAGGCGTCCTCCAGACCGGAGACCACGCTGTTGTGCTCGTCCATGCGGCGGGTGGGCAGACCCATAGCCAGACGCACGCGCTCCTCAACGATGGCGCGCTCGAGGAAGATGTCCTTGCGCAGCTTGCCCTCTTCACCTGGGATGATGGTATAGGGGATCTTGCGCATCAGGTGGTTGGCCTGCTCGCCCTTGACGTTGGCGTAAGCCATGCGGGCGACCTCGGTAAACACCTGACGGCGGATCTGGATGACCGTGGTATTGATTCCTCTGAAACTCATTCCAATCTCTCCTTGCTTTGAAACAGCCATAAAACGGAGCCGCCTGCCCTGTGTGCAGAGCATAAAACGGCGCTATACGGGCGCGGATGGTACCGTGCTGGTTGCTTACAGCACGCCGGACCCGATGAATCCATCTTCATTTTAACATAAAGACGTGCGTATGGAAAGGGCAAAATACAAAAATCGTTAAAAATTTATTGTATTCATGCGGATGCACAGAATGTACAAGTAAAATGAAAAATTTTCAGCAAAGTGCTGCACGCACCCGCTCGCCGTCGTAGCGGCCAAGCTTTACCCGCACGATCTGCCCGCTCTCGCAGCCGGGAGCGGAGACCACCACCGGGATGTACAGCCGGGTGTAGCCGGTAAACAGCGTGCCGGACAGGGGCGTTTCCAGCAGCACCTCGTCCTCGGTGCCCTCAAAAGCAGCCAGTGTCTCGCAGCGCACCTGCTCGGCCACGGCGTTCATGCGGCGGCTGCGCTCCTGCTTTTCCCGCTCGTGGATCTGATCCGGGAAATCGTAGGCCGGGGTGCCGCTGCGGCGGGAGTACGGGAACACATGGACCTTGACAAAGCCGATCTTCTTCAAAAATGCGCAGCTCTCCTCAAAGTCCTCTGCCGTCTCACCGGGGAAGCCGCAGATGCAGTCGGTGGTAAAGCTGACCGGACGGCTGCCGTAGGCGGCGCGGATCTGTTCCACCACCTGTGCGTACTCCTGCGCGGTATACACCCGGCGCATCCGGCGCAGGGTGGCGGTGCAGCCGCTCTGCAGGCTCAGGTGGAACTGCGGGCACAGCTTTTCCACCGCCGCCAAGCGGGAGATAAATTCCGGGGTGAGCATATCGGGGTCAAGGCTGCCCAGACGGATGCGCTCGATGCCCGGCACCTGTGCGCATTTTTCCACCAGTTCCACAAGATTCGTGCCGGTGTCCAGCCCGTAGCTGGGCAGGGAGATGGCGCTGAGCACCACCTCGCGGTAACCGGCAGCGGCCAGCTGGTGCAGCTCGGCCAGAATGCTCTCCTCGGCACGGCTGCGCACCGGCCCGCGAGCGCGGGGGATGACGCAGTAGGCACACTGCCGGTTACAGCCGTCCTCTACCTTGATAAAGGCGCGGGTATGGGTCTCGAACCGCTCCACCGGCAGCTCCTCGAACTGCTCGCCGCGCTGGTGCGGGGCAATAGCTACGATGCGCTCGTGGCCGTCCAGCAGCTTTTGCACGTTGTCCAGAATGGCCTTGCGGTCGCCGTTGCCGCACACAAGGTCGGCTTCCATAAACTGTGCGGCTTCCTCCGGGAAAGCCTGCGGGTAGCAGCCGGTCAGCACCGTCACCGCACCCGGGTTCTCGCGCTTTTTGCGGCGCAGCCACTTGCGGCTCTTCTGGTCGCCGAAGTTGGTCACGGTGCAGCTGTTCACAATGAACACGTCCGCTGCTTCGCCTTCCTGCGCAATGGTAAAGCCGTTGGCACGGAACAGCTGTTCCAGTGCGCCGGTCTCGTTCAGGTTGACCTTGCAGCCCAAGGTATAAAAACAAACTCGCATGAGAGGGGTTCCTTTCCACAAAACGGGGGTAAAATAGGCGTTATTTTTTATTATATAACAGAACTGCGGCAGCACGCAAGACCGGAATTGCACCGTCCGGCGGCAATTGGTGGAAAACCGGGCGCAAAAAAGGCTGCTGCACAAAGCACTGTGCAGCAGCCTTCAACAGGTGCGAATGAGATAGGATCAAGCCGCTGCCACCTTCAGCGCAACGGTGATCTTGCCGTTGACGACCTTCAGGTTGTCAGCAACGGTGGAATCAAATTCGTAATTAGCGGGTACCTTGTCGTTGTTCTTGGCGACCTCGGCAATGATCTTGCGGGCAGTGTCCTCGTCGATGCCGGTCACGCCCTTGGGGAAGCTGTGCTTGCCGGAGGTGACGCTCTTACCGTTGACCAGCACCTCGTACTCGACCTCGACCATGGCGACCTTGACAGCGATGATCATGCTCTCCTTGCCGGTCTCCTTGTCCTTGACGAAGGTAAGGCAGTTCGGATAGTCCTTGTCCACGGTCACGTCCGCGCCGCGGTATGCCTCGGGACCCTGTTCCTTGACCAGCTTCAGAGCCAGATTCAGGTTGCCCTTTACCGTATTGATAAGAATGCGGGGCATGGTCTTGCTGAAAACCTCGGTATAGGTCTTTCCGTCATCAACGCTGCCCATGATCACCAACTTAACATCATCGAACCAGGAGCAGCCGGTCAGCATGGAAGCGCCGGCAGTGGCGACCGCGGTAACACCAGCCAGCTTGAGGAACGTACGGCGAGAAATCGTGCTCATAAGAATCCCTCCAGAATAAAATCAATACATATCCAAAACACAGGGGATCTCCTGTTGGTCATAGCATACCGCAAAATAAGGCGTTTTGCAACGGATGTGTTCACACTTTGTAGATAAGCACTGAATTCCCGCACAAAAACTGAACAAATTGCCCAGCGGCATACCTACAAAAGCGGCGGCATACACTGCAAAAAGAGAGTTTGCGCGGGGAGGTATGAGGAATGGAACGGAGAAATCTGGCACTGCTGTGCGCGGGGGTGGTCTGCTTCTGGCTGTTTGCGCTGGCCTTTGGTACGGCGCAGGGCAAAGGGCTGCGCATCCAGCCGGCGGTGCAAACGCAGGCAGAACCGGCAGTGCAGCCCCTGACGGTCACCCCGCCGCAGCTTACTCTGCCCTGCCGCGCGGCGATGCTCATCGACCAGACCAGCGGCACGGTGCTTTATGAGATGAATGCCGACCAGACCATGCCCATCGCTTCCATTACTAAGGTGATGACCCTGCTGCTCACCTTTGAAGCGGTGCACGCCGGGCGGCTGACCATGGATACTGCCGTGCCGGTCAGCGAGCACGCCTACCACATGGGCGGCAGTCAAATCTGGCTGGAGCCCGGGGAGCAGTTCACACTGGACGAGATGCTCAAAGCCATCTGTGTGTCCTCCGCCAACGATGCGGCGGTGGCAGTGGCAGAGCTGGTGGGCGGCAGCGAGACCGCCTTTGTGCAGCAGATGAACGCCCGCGCCGCAGAGCTGGGCATGGAGCACACCACCTTCCGCAATGCCTGCGGGCTGGACACCGAGGGACATCTTTCCACCGCACGGGATGTGGCCATCATGAGCCGTACCATCCTGAATACCTGCCCGGAGGTGCTGCACTATACTGGCATCTGGACGGACACTTTGCGCGGCGGGCAGACCCAGCTGGTGAACACTAATAAGCTGCTGCGGCGTTACAACGGCATCACCGGGCTCAAGACCGGCACCACCGGCGGGGCGGGCGTGTGCATTACCGCCAGCGCCACCCGGGACGGGCTGGATCTCATCGCGGTAGTTCTGGGTGCACCTTCCAGTAAGGAACGGTTCGAAGCCGCCACCACCCTGCTGGACTACGGCTTTGCAGCCTACCGCGCCGCTCCGGTGCCCCTGCCGGAGGATCGCCCGCTGCAATTAAAGGTAAAGGGCAGCACGGAGGAAACTGTGCCGCTGGATTATGCTGCTCTGCCGCAGACCGCCCTGCTGCCCGCAGAGAGCGCCGGGCAGCTGACCGTGCAGCTATCCCTGCCCGAGGTGCTGGAAGCCCCGGTGACCCGGGGGCAGACGGTGGGCAAGGCACAGCTGCTGTGCGGCGGAGCGGTGCAGGGGGAGTACCCGGTGTGCGCCGCCGCCGATGCGCCGTGCATGGATTTTGGCACCGCGTTGCAGCTGCTGTGGGACAGCCTGCGGAGTGCTGCAGCATGACCCTGCACCGAAAAAGGCGCTTCAGCGCACAAAAGTGCGCCGGACGCCCGGCAGAGCTGTTGGATACCTGAACAAATATGGATGAAGAAACAAAAAAACACTATTAAAATTGTATGAAATCTAAGGAATTTGACCTTGACTTTACCCGGAGGGAACGGTACACTTATACCAAGATATTTCCTCGCAGGGCAAAGACCCGGCAGATCGTTTGGAGGTTTTAATAATAATGAGTGTCGCACTGAACACGAAACACCTCTCCAGCTTCATCAGCGAAGAGGAATATGCAGCTATTTATCCGCAGGTAGAAGCCGCCCACAAGCAGCTGGAAGCCAAGAATGGCCCCGGCAGCGATTTTCTGGGCTGGATGACCCTGCCCCGGGATTATGACAAGGAAGAGTTCGCCCGCATCAAGGCAGCCGCTGCCAAGATCCGCGAGGACTCTGACGTTCTGGTCGTGGCCGGCATCGGCGGCAGCTATCTGGGCGCACGCGCTGTTGTG
>ULUT01073756.1_pt1 | contig 12451 bp, 10 predicted proteins | sample 1958691 | NCBI WGS metagenome assembly ULUT01 (sample SAMEA4835766, study PRJEB28245) | human gut metagenome | biome: gut microbiome; material: fecal sample | place: Denmark | collected 2008 | reverse complement strand
AAAACCGCGTGCCGAGGGTTCAAGTCCTTCTGCCCCTGCCACAAACAAGTCCTTGAAAATGGCTTAAACAAGCCGTTTTTGAGGATTTTTTCTTTTGTCGTTTTTATTCTAAATTTTTGAATTTTACATCAGTTCCACCGTAGTTCCACCACTTTGGTGTTTACAGTGGCTTCAAATGTTGTAGAAAAAGTGTAGAAATCAATCCGCTTGCAGGCTGTTTGCAATTGCTAATTTTGAGGTTTTGTCAATGTGAGCATAAAATTTTAATGTGGTTGTTGAACTGCTGTGTCCCAGCCATTCGGCAACCTGAACAGTAGTAAATCCATCATTCAACAGATTACTTGCAACGCTATGTCGTAAATCGTGAAATCTGATTTGCGGAAAATCGTTTTGCTTCTCAATCAACGTATGAAATTTTTTCGTCAGATAATTAGGCGTTATCTCCTTACCGTTATCGAAGGTACAAACATAGTCATTTGAGATATATGCGTCTTTTAGAAATTCTTTGTTTCTCACCTGACGCTCCCTCTGTTCAAGAAGTATCTTTTTTACCTGATGTATCATTGGCAAGGTTCGGTTACTGCTTTCTGTCTTTGTGGATGATGTATAATTACTGTCTCCGCTAATTTCCTTTGTGCTTTGCTGTAAGGTTTCCCTAATCCATATGGTTTCGTTCTCAAAATCAATGTTATGCCACTTTAAGCCTAACACTTCACTTCGTCTGAATCCGTAAACCGTACAAAGATATGTCGGCAGGTAAATGCTTGTTCCTTCAAGATAAGCTAATAGCTGTTTTATCTGCACTCGGTTAAGAAATTCCGCCTTGAATTTTTCTGTCTGCTTTGGCGTTTTGGCGGCTGTTGCAGGATTTATTGATATTAAACCCTTTTCTACAGCGTCGGCAAGAGCCTTTGATATATTTTGATGGTGATGCTTTATCGTTGTGACGGATATTGTTCCGACCTTCGACTTGTAATAATCGGAAAGTTGATGCGGCTTTAGCTCTTGAAGCTCAGTACCCAGCTTTTCAAAGTAAGGAATAATGTGGTTTTTCATATTTCCCTTATAGCTGCGATAAGTATTAGGACGAACTTCTAATTTTATTGCTACAAGCCATTTCTTGAAATAGTCGGCAACCTTGATGTTGGAGTAAAAGTTTAAATTCTTGTTGTCATACTCAACACATAATTGCTTTAATATCTGTTCTGCTTTTCGCTTATTATTCTTAACAGGCAAGCCTGTTGCGTGGGATTTCTGAATTCTCTTACCTGTACTATCGTAAAGATTGAGTACAGCATAATATCTTCCTTTTTTCTCTCTTAAATATCCTGTGGTCGGCATAATAGCTATCTCCTTTCCAAATTGAAAGCCGACCAATATTCATTAGACTTATTCTAACTTAATCAGTCGGCTTTGACAATTATGCGTTTTTAATATAATCCTGAATTAATAAAGTCCGTAACGCTTTGCTTCGGGATTATGTATTTTCTTCCTACCTTAACCGTTCTTATCACACCATTTTGCAATAATGAATAAACTGCGGATCTGCCAATGTGAAGCATTTTCATAATATCATCAACGGATACTATGTCTCCGTATTCAGCAAACATTACAGTTTCTTGGTTGGTATTTTTTTCTTTATCCATTTGTTTCTCCTTTCGTTAAGTGCATTTTATTTTATTGAAAGCCGACCAATATTCAGCAAACTTATTTTAACTGAGTCCTCCGGCTTTGACAATTATGCGATTTTGATTAATTTTTGCTCACCATAGCTCCTCCTCTTTTTTTAAGTACTTCTTTCTTGTCAAAGAAAACATAATCATATCCGAGGTCATTACATTTGTCACACTTATCCTTTTTAGCCTGGAGCGGATCAAAACGCTTAATAATAAAATCCGGCAAAAGTTTGTATTCTTGTAAGTGCTTTTGGCATAAACAACGTATATCGCCTGTGTTTATACTGTTATTCTGCCGAATTCCGAATGTTCGCATCAAAGCAGCATTTATATTTCGGATTAGTGCCTTCTCCGTGACTTTTCCGAGGCAATCCTTCAAATCACTTTGATTTACCGTAGTTATCTGTTCCATAAGTATCATAGAAGGAATTTCAAGCCTATATCTTTTTCCTATATAAACATGAGAAAAGAAATAAGGCTTTTTAATGATTCCCGTCAGAGGAGCTACTATGGTTGTTGTTGAACGGTCATTAATTTCATCCGCCTGTAAAACAATCACCGGTCTAAATCCGTTCTGAACAGAACCTCGGGTTTCACCAAAGTCAAAAAAGAATATTTCGCCTCGCTTGACTTTACGTCCTTTCGTCATATTATTACCTCTTTTCATAAATTTAAGGGAAAACTACTCCCTTCACTTATTTGGACAAAGGGTACCCGTTTGTCAGGGTGTTTTGAAAAAATTTTTTAATTTTTTTATTGCTTCCTCAAGAGATTCATTTATTGTTTGGTATTTAACATTCTCTTCTTCGGCAATATCTCGCAATGTTTTATCTTTTACATAATACTTGACAACTCTTGATTTTTGCTTTTCTGTTAAAGCATCAAAAGATTTGTAAAGGGTAGAAAGTAACTCACATTCCTTCTCTTCGTTAATTCTTTCCAATACAAAATCATTAACTAAAAGCTCCTTATGAAATACTGCGGTAGTTTCATCAAAGTTAAAAATGTCTTGCGTGCGCTTGGCTCTTTTGCAAAACTTATCTTCGTTATTGAGATACTTTTGACGAACTTCTATAAAACTCAAATCCACCTTTACGAACGGTGCATAGAGTTTCGCTTGCTTTGGATATTTATTCCAGATTTCCTTTTCTGTAAGGCAGCTTGCTATGATGTACCTCTCTGTTCCGCTATAGCCTTCATATTCATATCTGATATTTATAACTTTACAATCCTTATTAAACTGCTCCTCGAGAGCTGAAATAAAATTATTTGACATTTACTGTAATCTCCTTTGAATTTTGAATTTGGGTTAAATCAAAATCCAAAGGCTACGGATATTTTGCAATTGCAGCTTGCCAGTATAACAAAAACATTTAGTATCCTTTCCGCAGAGGACAGTCAGGGCAAGCATAAAAATAGGGTTGGCACCAATCGGTACCAGTCCTTGCAATTTTGAGTATACAAAGGTAAGGGTACCGATTTCTGCTTTTGACCTTTCGGTCTTTTTAGCAAATATCTGTATCCTCGCCCTGATGTACACTCAGGCTTGAATATTTTTCATTTCATATTTTGATGACAAAACAAAAAGCCGACACGAACATTTTCAAAATCTCAAAATCAGAAATTCTGAAAATACTCGTGTCGGCTTAATTCATCTTGATTAAGCTCAATCGTTGAGCTATATTTTTTTGTAATGCGAAAACCTCATATTTGGGTTTACTGCTTAATTTTGATTGGACATCAAAACCATAAGTTCAATTAGTTGACTCATTGATATAGTTTCATACATATCTTTATTGCTCTTTTTTACTTTGAGTGCGGGTTCTCCCGTCTCCGTTCTCACGCACTCACCAAGCGTAATTCTTTCTTTCGGTGTTTTTATCAAATTAGTTTTTTTCATCTTCCATCTTCCTTCCGAACTAACTTCATTATTCACATAATTTGATACATATTCAATTGAAAGTAAAACTACACTTTTTTGAATCAACTCCCATAAACGCTAATATATTTCTAACCTCGCAACGGGGAAGCAAGGAAAGATGCTTGAATAAAATAGAACTATTGTTCGATTTCTATCATGCATTATATCGCCATTAACAAAATTTGTCAAGGCTTTTATATTGATTTATTTTTTATTTTATAGTTATTTACATTAGCTTATTGATGGTAACTATTTGTCAAGCTTATTTACATTTTTTAATATCAATTACAAACTCTTCAAAATCTCAATAAACTTATCCATCGTATAGGAACCTTGAATCTCCATTTCCTTATGTTCAAAGACCATATAATACTTGAATTTGGAACCACACATCATATCCCACTTCTTGCCGAGAGCGAGTTTTGCTTTGCTGTCGTCGTTCTTTAGCTGCTCTCCCTTTGCTTCAACAAGAACCATATTGCCGCTGGTCGTCTTTACGATAAAATCGGGATAATGATTGATGAATCCGTTCAGACGAAATCCGCGCCTATCAATAACACGATGCCACCAAAGGACATTTTCAAGCGGTGCGATATTGTTTATCAGCTTGAATTCAAAATTGTTCAAGTCGTCGCATTCCGCTATATAAAGCGATTTATCCAAGCTGTCAAAACTGACGGAAGGTGTGATTACTTTCGGGAATGAATACGCGCCGTCAGCCTTACAAATGATTTTATTCATCTCGATAAGATCGTAAAATTTCCTTTGACGGTATGAAGCTTCATATTCTTCTATTTTATCCCTTATCTTTGAAGCGTAGAAGGGAATGGAGCTTTCCATAGCGTTCAGCGCATCCTCGTCCATTTCGCTGATAACGCGAGTTACATAGGCTTGTACTTCCTCGGTTGCATAGCGGTTATTCTTATTGATTTGAGCCGCCAGAGAATCAGCGCAAGCCTTAATACGATGTTCGCTTGAAATCTGTCTTAGATACTCTCTGATCTGTTCGCTTTCCGATTTTGAAGCTCTGCGATACTTCGGTATAGCTTCACCTTGTGTAGCTACATCAATCTCATACATTTCTCCCGTCGCCAAGTTAAACTTGATGTCAGCGGGTATTTTATTAAGCGAAAAACCTTCTGACAGGTTTTCTTTTTCAAGCAGCGTATATCCGTCATTAAACAGATTGGGCGTACCTTTCAGGAAGAATTGAGGGATACGCAACGCAACCGCATCGTCAATAAATTGTTCTTGCATAGGATATTGATTCAGCATATCTCCCAAGTCACCACCAAAAAATCCGTCATTACTGTCGTTGGCTAATTCTTCGTTATATTTTTCTGCAACATCCGTAGCCTGTGCTACCATCGTTTCAATATGACTATCTTCACCGCTTGCAGGCTTGGTATCAACACGGAAATTATTGGGAATCTCTGTATCTAACCAGTCAAAGCCATTGTCCTCTGTTCCACATGGAGTATCAGGCTCTTGAATGGCTTGCTGTTCACCCTCGTCCGTAGCGAATGTCGGCTTTTCAACCTCACCTACACGGTAGTCCTTCTTGCTGAATCCCGCTTTGTTCAAGCCGACAACGATGTCGTCAAGCGTTGTGCGGAAATTCCTTGAGGAAGTCAATACATAGGACGTATTAAGCAAGGGCATTTTATGTTTCTTGGCATAGGGCTGTCTGAGTATTCTACCAAGGATCTGTTCAACATCAACTCTTGAAGTCTTATTCGCCACAGAAGCAAGGATATATGCAAACGGACAATCCCAGCCCTCTTTCAGCGCATTGACTGTAATGATATACCGTATCTCGCAATCGGGACTTAACAAATCAACTCCCTTAATTTCGTTGACATTAGAGGTCTTGATAGCAATCTGATTTTCGGGTATTCCGATTGCTACCAGATTATCTTTCAGCTTTTCAAATGTTACGGTATCCGAGCTTGATTTAGGTTCGGCTTGGAAAAGAACAATCGGGCGGATATATTCGCCACCGTGCAGATGCTCCATCTCGGCTTGTTGTTCAATGCTTCCGCGCAACTTTACCGCGTCACGAAGAACATCCTTTACACCGTCACGATTGTAAACGACAACAGGAAGCTTAACCATATTTTCCTTTTTGAGTTCACGCGCATCCACATACGAAAGAATATTGCTGTTCTTTCTCGGCGTTGCCGTTAAATCGAGAATAAAGGACGGATTGAGGTTATTCAGCATTTCAACGCTCAGATTTGAGCTTGCATTATGGCTCTCATCTACAACTGTAACAGGCTCTAAATGGCGTAACGCCTGAATCAGCGCTGTTTCATCGGTATCGGCTAATAGCACATCATCGTCCTTGAAATACTCGGCAAAGCGCTGTAGGTTACCGTTTTCCTGATAAACCTTGCGGACATCCTTCTTCTTACTGTCAACGCGTAGAGAAGCGTAACTGATTACGCAAATCGTCAACATTTCTCTGACGGTATCAGGCGAGAAATTCTGTCCGTTCAATAGTTGCTCTTTTGTATATACGCCGACCTTGCCCGCAAAATCCTGATCTATCTTTTGTCTGTACGGATGATTGACATTAGAAAGGGTATTGACCGTCTGCTCAATAATTGCGTCTGACGGTGCAAGCCAAACTACCACCTTTGGCTTATCCATTGGCATTTTCTCGAAGATGGTTTTCAGCGATGAACACGCCATAAAGGTTTTGCCACCGCCCGTAGGCACTTTGAAACAGATATGAGGTACCCCTTTGATTTCGTCCTTGTACTGCGGAACGCCGCCCAAGCCTACGGTGACATCCTGTTCAGCCCAATATCGTTTCCAAGCCTCGTTCATATCGTAATCATTCAGGAAATCAAGATAAGACGAAAGGTTTTTCATTACTCTCTTTTGATAAATTTTCAGTTCCATAATTCCACCTGTTATAGCTTTGAGATATCTCTCGGAATCTTCTTAAAGGTAATTCTGTACTTTTCAAGCTCATTATTGCTGAGAGTGCATAAGTCGGCGTAAATAACATACGCTCCCGCTTTGGTCTTGATAGTATTCAAGAATTCGTTGTTAAGGGTTGTAATCTGCTCTTTCTCATAATAGAAGTAGTAAGCATTGTCAATATAAGTTCCGAGGTAATAAGGTTCGTCGGCTTTGTGCGGAGCTAAAGTCTGCTTTGTTTCTGTGAAATAAACATATTTGCGAATTTCGTCCTCGCCGATTTTCTCATTTAGCATATCGCCGTTGAAGATAGGCTCACCAAGTTCATAGTAACTGAAGCTACCACCTAAACCTTCAAAAGAAGTATCTCTATCAGCATTTCCTCTTATCACTCTCTTAACTCGTTCAGCAGTAATGCTTTCTGCATATTCTAACATTTCTACAAGAATGAATCTTCGATTACCACCATCATTTTGGTTTTTCTTTAACACAGCATGTGCTGTCGTACCTGAACCAGCAAAAGAATCAAGTATTATTGCATTTTTATCATTCATCATGGTTATTATTCTGTTAATCGTGCCAACCGGTTTTGGATTAGGAAAATCGCTTTTATTAAATCCTAATGATATAAACTGCTCAGTACCTCTTTCACTATTCACATCTTTAAAGTCCCATACTGTAGTAGGTTTAACACCTTTTTTATTTTTTAAATAATCCTTTTCAAAAATAGTCCATTTCTGTTTATTTGGCATATATCTTGCAACTAAGTTTTTGAATCCATCCTGCATTGATTTATCGTTTTTACCCCAACGCCATCTTCCTTCTATCTTCTTAGTTTTCATCGGGAGTATTCTAATGTATCCATTTGGAGTACTCTCTTCATTGTTTCCGACTATCAAATCACCATTCGCTTCGTTAAAAAAGAATGGATAAAACATATCTTCTCGATCTGTTCTTAAATCCTCATCTCCAGTTTTTCTTAAATCAATGGTTCTATATCTGTCCCCATTTTCATCTATCTCTCTATATCTTTTAGTAACTTTTTCTTCAAGCTCAAACTCGCCAAAAGAAATTGTCCCTTTTTTATATAAAAGAATATGTTCATGTGCTGTTGCGACATATTTGTCATCAGAACGTCCTTTAGGATTATTAATACAGGATATTTCAGTGATAAAATTGTTACTCCCAAATATTTCATCGCATATAAGTTTCAGATTAAAAACCTCAACATTGTCTATACTGATTGCAATAAAACCATGATTTGAAAGTAATTTCCACAATAATTTTAGACGTGGGTACATCATACAAAGCCATTTATCGTGACGAGCAAGATCTTCTCCCTCGGCTCCGACTGTTTGACCTATCCATTCTGATATTTTGGGGTCATCCACATTGTCGCTATATACCCACTTCTTATCTTTCTTATTTCCTCTGTTATATGGGGGATCAATATATATACATTTTATCTTTCCCTCATACTGAGGCAACAGAGACTTTAACGCTTCAAGGTTATCGCCGTGAATAATCATATTTCCGCTGCCGTTATCTTCTTTATGCTCTCCGACCTTGTCAAAGCTGTACTGACGCTCCAGCGTTTTATACGGAACATCCAAATGATGATTCACAACCTTGCTCTTTCCAATCCAATCAAGTGTAGGCATATTCTTTCTCCTTGCAAATTCATGAGCTTCTTAATAACAACTATAAATAAATAATACAATAAATTCGTGCCTTTGTAAATAGGGAAAAGAACTGCAATATCGTCAACAATACAACGCTTATTATTGTTATTAGGTTATATCCTCTCTATAAAACATCTCATTTAGATTTTTTCAAAACGATTGAACTAAAAACCACTTTATAACTTGGTTAAAGATTCTCCGATTGTTTTATCCTGACTCAGTCAAATTCAAAATCTGTTTTGCTCATACTCAAACACTTTTTTTGTTTAAGTTGCCATTCTAAGTCCGGATATATTATATAGCTTATATGAAACACCTTAAAACTCTTATTCTCCACAGCTTACTAAAAGGGCTATTTACACTACGCTAAATCAGAGTTTCAATTTATTTTGCAAAATATGGAACTTCTTTTTTGTCAATATACCAGTATTTTCCGTTTTTTATCGCCGATTGATATTTTCCTTTCCTAACATTTAACAAAAGATTATTATAGTCGAGCTCATAGATTTTTGAATACTCCTTAAGGGTAACATAATCAGCGAAAGGAATGGCGGAATACTCATAATACTTCGCATCTAATTCTGAAATGAGAGCAAACCATTTCTTGCCGATTTTTTGAGCAGATTTGATAGTACCTTTTCTTGCTTGTCTGGCTAAGGATACACTTGACATACCTTTGTATTTAGCGTACTCATCAAGGCTAACGAGACCATTTTGGTTGATGTGTTTTGACATAAAAAACTTCCTTTCAACTGTAGTAATCTCATGTTACCATTGTTGGAAGGAATAGATGCTTATTTCGTTTTTCTTAATTATAGCTTAGGAAGGTTGTATCAAAAGTGTCGAAATTATAGTTGTTCTTATGGGTGCTTAAAACAGCAAAATCAATTCTTTTAAAATTCTTACATATTTTAAACCCATTTATCGATTCATCATAGATTGCTTTTCTAAATAGTTCTGCAACTATTTTTGGATCGTTACCAAACGCACCACATCCCCATGCCCCTAATATCAAATAATCATATTCATAGAATGCTGCACATATCAACAAACTAAGAATTCTGAGGTAAAATATCTTTTCGTATTGTTTTTTTGATTCTAAATCTTCAAACGATGTTGCGATAGGTGCAGCGCAAGTTACAACCGCGATTTGTTCAGGCTTTTCAAGCAAAATGCCTGCTTCATTCTTAAATACCTCAACATTAGGATGTAACATTATAGTGTTGCTTTTGCTAAGGCTGCATCTTGATTTATTGTAATTATAGTATTTCGATGCAGCTTTACTTTCCAAAGCATATAATAAGGTGCTTCTTCTGCAAAGATCTTCCTCTTGAGCTTTAGCGCCTATTCTTACACCTCCACCCGGATTGATTGGGTTAGCAAAGTTGAGTACCAACACTCGGTTAGAATTATAATCTTTTTTAGTCTTTATGCCTAAACTGAAAGAATCCAAGTTAAAGCATTTGCTATTACAATCTGAAGAATACTTGTTACCCTTAACGAAGCATTTGCTAAACGCTTCAATAAAAGCATTCTTTATATATTCAGGTAAACAATTCCAAAAATCAATAGTATTTATTCACTTTACAAATTATTCTTAAAATTTTTATACCATGACTAACTTTCAAATCCATTGATGTATACTCTGAATTCATCATTGATTGTGTACTGTATTGCAATTACACTCTCAAAATTATTTCTTATCGTCCTAGTCATCATATCAATCATTTTTTTTGATGATTCTGGCGGCTGAGATAATAGGGGAATAGTATTCAATCCATAATCACGAGAGATATTTAGGCTTAAAGCTTTTTGCATATAAAGGTTTTGAGATTCATCCGACAGATATTTTTTCCCAACACCAGATTTTTCATTAAGATTACCAAATACCATTTGTTGAATACAAATTGCTTGTCCAGAGGAAAAAGGGATTTTATTATCTCTTCTAAATATTCTGGCTCTAGGAGAATCCCAAGTTTTATATGTAGCGTCTATAGCAAGAAATAGCTGCTCATAAGGATCCTGCGGAAACTCATCAAATGTCCATTCCTTATATTTCTTGATCAAAATAAGCGCAATCATTTTATAGTCATCTGCATTTGGTATTACACTATAATTCTTCATTCCTATATCGGGTAACACTTTGTACTTCTGCCAATACTCATTAATTGCTTCTTCAATGTATTTTTTGGGAATTTCTAAAACTTGATCCATAAATCTAACTATAAACTGGCAATATGTAGACCAAGCCCACTCTTTTCCCATATAATCAGCAAATATTTCTGTTATTTTTTTATTAAATCCTATACAAACAATATCATCCATAAGCCCCGGCATTTTTACCATTGGGCTCACACATAAAGAAAGTATCAAAGGATTCATTTCGTCACCAAACATTTTACCCGTTAGAACTTCCAATTTAGATATTCCAGATTTGACCTCTTCTTTTAGCTCATCTCCTAACTTACTCATATTCTCATAATAGTTTGTATTTTCTTTGGCATTGATTATGACGCCTTGAGGAACCGGCATTCCCATTTTTGTTAATTTTGCAAGCTGTTGAGCTTTTATTCCAGTAGATTCCAAATCTAATTCAGTAGCAGCGAGAAAATCAAATACTCTTTTATATTCTATATTATTTGATTCTCCATAATTATGGTCTTGTTCCTTAGCAATCTCTGTCTCACTTTCTGGTTCGCTTTTTCCTTCTACTTGATTATATCCGATTACTGCATCAGGTTCCCACTTAAGCGCTACCGTTATCCAACCTACCACATTACTAGCATATTCCTCGCTCATAAAACACTCATCCATAAGAATTCTTGTTGCTTTTTTAATAACAATTTCTCTTACAGCTTTTGATGAATGACCAGTTAAAAGAATACTAATGAAGTCAGTACTACAACAATTCTTTAATAATTTATATTCTTTAGTTAAGAATGGGGCATAGTCGCTGAAATAAGACAGCAACAACTTTTTGTTTCTTAATACATCAATACCATATTCATTTACAATAAAGCAAATAATATCCTCCGGCTTTTTCGTTTCACTTTGAACAAGATTTGCACCACAAAAAGGACAGATTTGTATTGATTTTGAACTATTCCATTCACTATTACATTTTTCACACTTCATACATACTTCTCCTATAATATGAATCAAAAATATTCTCTGCAAAGAAGATAATCATATTTTCAACTGACAACTAAAATCGAAATTTTTTCAATTCTGCTTTAGCCTCTTCATCTCCCTTATCAGCTGCTTTCTTTAGCAAAGCTTTTGCTTTCGAGCGACTTTTTTTACAGCCAATTCCTGCTTTATAACATAAACCTAACAGGCGAGTTCCCTCTATTGAGCCTTTTTCATGCGCTTTTTCTAACAATGAGAAGCCTTTATCGTACCATTGTTTCTCATTAACGTAGATTAGAGCAAGTTTACAATAAGCATCTATGATTAGAGCACGTTTACAAAAATCATCTATTTCTCCTTTTTCTTCGGCTAAAAGCAAGTATTTTTCTGCCTTTTCTAAGTCTTTTGATAATCCTTCCCCTGATAAATACAATTCAGCTAAGTCTATACAAGCCTTAACATCACCGTTCTCTGCTGCTTTTTCCAACCATTCAAAGGCTTTTGAATAGTTTTTGGCAAGAACAGGCGGAGTATCAACTTGGTAGTACGCCTCACCTAGAATCCTCTGTGCTTCAATATCGCCTTGTTCTGCGGATTTTGTCATCCAATGGACAAACAATTCATCATCTTCTTGTAATCCATATTGTCCGCAAATATATGCTCTAGCTAATACATTCTGGGCTTTACTATATCCTTGTTCCGCTGATTGTATAAGATATTTCACGCCTTCTTTTTCATTATAGTATTGGCTCAGTTTTTCATCTAGCAATAAAAAGATCATATTAAATTGATCATCTCTACGCCCTAAATCTGCCGCTTTCTTTCTATAATAGTATTTTTTCTCAATGTTCCCTTTTTCAGAATAAATATCAGCCAAACAACTACAAGCTGTTGAATTATCCAAATCAGCTGCTTTTTTATAATAGGTTAACGCTTTATCTTTATCGACTTTTACACCTCTTCCATAATCATAAATAAATGCTAACCGTAACAAAGAATTAGAGTTATCGTGTTTAGCTGCTTTTTCAAACCATTCACGAGCTTTAACATAGTCACGGCTTACACCTTCGCCATAATAATACATATCCCCAACATAGTCTTGAGAGGAAACATGT
>ULUT01013919.1_pt1 | contig 12515 bp, 10 predicted proteins | sample 1958691 | NCBI WGS metagenome assembly ULUT01 (sample SAMEA4835766, study PRJEB28245) | human gut metagenome | biome: gut microbiome; material: fecal sample | place: Denmark | collected 2008 | reverse complement strand
AAACAAAGGGGAATGTTGATTAAAAGAAAGCTCTTGCCAACGGGCGGCGTTTTCTTTAATATCAACTCTGCATCCGGGAGGCCGGGTGCGGAGTGTAGCAACTCCTTCAAAACAAAAAAACTCCTCTTGAGGGGAGCTGTCGATATAAGCGCGCCTGAGGCGTGACGAATAAGACAGACTGTGTTTTGACAGTTGCTAACTCCCCGCCTTGGAATTTGTTCCGGGCGGTTTTGTTTTTTATCATAAACAAAATTAAGGAGTTACAAACATGAAATCCAAACTTCACATCAAACAAAAAATCGGCCGGAAATTGGGCGAATACCGTCGCAATCACGGGATTCGCCTGGAGCATGCGGCCAAACAAAGCGGGGTTCCGTGGCAGATGATAGACCAGCTTGAGCTTGGCAGTACCGCCCAATGGAGCGCGTATAAACTGCTGCTCGATTTTTACGGCAAAGGGATCGGCATTGAACTGGTAGACAGGAAACCCGGCAGCTTTCGTCCTCAGGGGATCAGCGAACAGGAGAAAGAAAAGTACCTTCGCCGGGAACCCGGCGCGCATAACCGGTCAGGAAAAGCCGAAGAGAAGGAAGAACTTTCTCCGCCGGAATTGTTGTAAAACCGAAAACCGTTCCGTTTTACCGCGGAACGGCCGGTTCGGAAAAAGCGCAACAATACGCAAAGGAAAAGCGCCGGCAGTTTGTCGGCGTTTTTTGTGATTCAAAGTCTGCATAAGCAGGCAGATGCAGACATGCCGACCCGGCCGTAAGGCTTGCGCAGCTTCGGGCCGGGCGTTTGAGTTTCGGAATGGTTAATACCGTTTGCGTTAGTTAATGAAAGTTTATGATGAGCCCCTTCCGGCCGAGCCTGCACTTTTTGCCCCCTGCATGCGAGCAGTTCGGGAGAATCTTTTTTGATTCTTCGTCTGCCAACAACCGGTATGTCCGTTCCGTCTTACGGAGCGGCACTCAGTCGTTGTCGGCATACGGATTGCCGGTTTTGCGCACGGTAATCCGGATCGGTACGCCGCCGAAATCGAAAGTGTCGCGCAGGCTGTTGGTCAGATAGCGCAGATAACTGTCCGGCAGACCTTCCGGGTTGCTGGAGAAAATGAAAAATGACGGCGGCCGGATTTTGGCCTGGGTAATGTAGCGCAGCTTGATCCGGCGTTTGTTTTTGCCGAGCGGCGGCGGATAGTTGCCGGTAACGTCGGCAAACCATTTGTTGAGCGGCGCCGTCGGCACCCGGCTGTTCCAGCGGGTATAAATTTTAACGACTGCGCTCATCAGCTTGTCCAGTCCTTCGCCTTTGAGGGCAGAAATGGTGACCGTCGGGATCCCTTCCACCTGGGTGAGCGAGGTCCGCAGCCGGTATTTCAAACGTTCGATGGCTTCTTTCTTGTCGGCAATGTCCCATTTGTTGACGGCAATGATCAGTGCCCGCCCTTCATCCAGCACGCGGGACGCAATCGTCAAATCCTGCTTGTCGAGAACCGCGTCGGCGTCTAAGACCAGCACCACCACCTGAGCCATGTTGACGGCATAACGCGATGAAGCGGCCGACATTTTCTCAAGTGAATCGCTGACTTTCGATTGTTTACGCAGCCCGGCGGTGTCTACCAGCTTGAATTTTCTTCCCCGCCATTCCCAGTCGGAAGCGATGGCGTCGCGGGTAACCCCGGCTTCCGGCCCGGTCAGCATCCGTTCGTCCTGCAAAAGGGCATTGACCAGCGTCGATTTGCCGACGTTCGGCCGGCCGACGATTGCCACCTGAATCGGGCGTTTGTCGTCATATTCTTCCCCGTCGCCGGCGTTTTTCTCCGCGCTTTCTTCGTCCGCCTTTTCCCCGTTCGGCGCGTCTTCCGGATAATAATGCTCTTTCAGCGCGTCGTATAAGTCAAGCATTCCCAGTCCGTGTTCGGCGGAAAAGGGGATCGGCTCGCCGAGCCCCAGTTTGTAGGCCTCGAAACGGCTGTCTTCCTGCTGCCGGCCTTCGCATTTGTTGGCCAGCAGAACCACCGGTTTGTGCGAGCGGCGCAAAATGTCGGCAAAGTGTTCGTCATAAGGCTGCAAACCGGCGCGCGCATCATAGAGAAACAAACATACGTCGGCCTCGTCAATGGCTTTTTTGGTCTGTTCCCACATCCGCGCTTCCAGGTTGTTTTCGTTGGAATACTCGTATCCGGCGGTATCAATGATGACAAGCGGCAGGTCGTTTAAGCGGGCCTGCGTTTCCTTGCGGTCGCGGGTAACGCCCGGTTTGTCGTGAACGATCGCCAGCTTTTTTCCCGCCAGACGGTTAAACAGCGTCGATTTGCCGACGTTCGGCCTTCCGATAATAGCGACTTTGAGCGGCATCGGGGCAACCTCCTTTTACTGATATGCGATAATGTCGGCGTCAACGGTGGTGATGATCACCTGGCTGCCGGCCGCCACCGGCGGCAGCGACGAACCGTCGCCGTTTTCGATATAGCCGAGGATTTTCCCGGTATAGGGCGAAACATAAAAAGTATAGCCGTTCGAGGTGTTGACCAGCAGCCGGTTGTTAATCAGAAGCGGACCGGCATAAGTGACGCCGACCTGGTCGGAAACGTCGTTGCCGGCCGGGATTTTCGTATCCCAGACGATTTTGCCGCTGTCGGCCTGAATTGCCATCAGACGGGCGTCGTTTGCCAGCAGGAACAGATATTTGCCGGCCAGCCAGGGCTGGTTGCCGCTGCCGATTTCCCGTTCCCAGATTCTCTGGCCGCTGCGCAGGTCAATGGCCACCAGCAGGTTGTTGCTGCCGGCGGCAAAAACGATGTCGCCGGAGATGACCGGGTTGGCATGAATGGTGTTGATGTCGTCAAGCGAGTTGGTGCGGCGGGAAGAAACCAGATAATCTCCCCACAAAGGCGAACCGGTGCTGGCCTTGAGCGCGCGCAGTTCTCCGTTCGAGAAGCCGGCGATCAGCACGTCGGCCGATTCGCTGAAAGCTGGAACGGCGCCGCCGACTTTGGTCGTTTCCTCGCTCGGGGCGGCATAGCGCCATATCTCGCTGCCGGTTTGGGCGTTAAGCGCCAGCAGCACGTTGTCGATCGTCTGCACGAAAATTTTGCCGCCGCCGACGGCCGGCGCGATCCGAACCGGAGTTTTGGCAAAATATTCCCATTTGACTTTTCCGTCGGCGGCGTCAAGCGCAAATATGCCGCCGAAACCGGTCGCGGCATAAACCGTGCCCTGACGGAAAGCCAGGCCGGCGCCTTTTAAGGACACTTCCTTGTCGTCGCGCAGCCGCGGCTTGAGACGGCGCTTCCACAGTCTTTCCCCGTCGCTCTGGCGAAAGGCGCTGACCGTGGCGTCGGCGTCAATGGTAAAGACGGTGTTGTCGGCAATCACCGGTGCGGCGATCAGGTAGTCGCGGCCGGAATTGCCGCTGCCGAAGCTGCTGCTCCAGGCCTTTTTCAGATTGTCGCCGCTTTTTAAGTGCCCCATGTTGTGCGAAGCGTTGCCGCCGCTTTGCGGCCAGGCGGCGTTGACCGCCGGTTTGGGCAGCACGATCTGAATGTCGCCCGCCGTATAGTCGGCGGCAATCACTTCCCTTTCGCTCAAAACCGGGATTCTCTCGCCGTCGATTTGCAGTTTTTCCTTGCCGAACATTCCGCATCCGGCAAGAGCCAGACACATGGCGGCAACGGCGCTTTTCTTGTTCAATCGCATGGGCTTCACCTCTGATAAAATTGTTATTGCGGCAATACGGATATAATGTCTTTGATCCGCGCTTTCATCACTTCGGGCGTTTTGCCGTCGGCCAGAAGACGGTTGTAGATTTCCTTCGCCTCGGCGGTTTTGCCGTCGCGGAGATAGGCCAGCGCCAGCATTTCGTTTGCCGTCGGCTGCCAGCTGTTGCCGCCGTCGGCGGCAATACCCCCGATCAGCTCTTCGATTTCTTCCGCCGGCGCATTGTCCAGCTTATAGGAGGCCAGTTTCAGGATCGTCGTGTCGCGCAGCTGGGGGTTAAACGACTTGTCTTCGATAATTTCGTTCATCAGTTTGAAAGCTTCGTCGTTTTTCTTCTGCTCAAGCAGAATGTTTGCCTTCTGCATTTTGGCAAGGTCGGAGAATATGCCGTAGTCTTTGCCGGCGATATAGTCGAAGGTGTCGATGCTCTCGTCATACTTGCCCTGGTTTTGCAGGCTGAGCGCGTAGGCGTAGGAATCCGACCAGGTTTGCAGCTTTTTCGTATACCAGGCCTTGATGGCCTCGAAGCTGACGGCGGCGGTTAAGGCGGCAACCACCAGAATGATGATGTAAAGGCCGTATTTGTCCCACATCTTCTTCATCGATTCGTTTTTCAGGTCCTCGTTGACTTCTTTAATAAAGGCTTCTTGTGCGCCGGTATCAATTTCTCTCATTTTTCCACTTTCGTTTTAAGTTTGCGTTTGTTTGAAAAGTTATAAACAAATCTCGGCATTTGGCAACCAAAATATGCGGCGGCCGCCAAAAGCCTCAACGCGTCATCGTATAGATGACGAAATCCCTTATCCACTGCAAGGCTTCCGTCGGCACCCCGCGGCCGAAAGCCAGCATGTTGTCGTCGGTGATAATTGCCAGATAGTAGCTGTCCGCCGCCGGGTTGTAGACCGCCTGAATGTCGCGGATGCGGCTTAAGTCCGCATATTCTTTGTTTGAGATAAACAAAAACTTGTGCACCAGGATCAGGCGTCCGTCCTTTAGCACGATTTTGTCTTTTTTAAACATCAGGCCGATGAACAAAACTGCCAGCAAAAAGGCGGCGGCGAAGATAACCGCGGTCTGCGCCGGCGAACCGATCATCCTTTCCACCCGGGAATAGTTGAAGGCCGCGGCGGCAAGCACCAGCAGGTAAAAACACAGCCAGAACGCGCCGAGCAGACTGAAAATGTCCCAGAACATCCGCTTCGGCCGGATGACGGTGCGATCCGCCTTTTTGATGCAGACGATGTCGGCGGGCGTTTTCGGCGCTTCTTCGTAAACCGCGATCAGCCCTTTGGCAAACAGATACTCTTTCAGGCTCTTGTCAAGTTCCGGCACTTCCCTTTTCACGGTTCCCTCGTCGGTGTCGATGACGGTCGGCATGTTGAGGCGTTTGGCGTAATAATACCAAATCTGGTAAATGCCGGTACCGTCGGTCGAAATATAAAGCGGAATGGTTTTTTCGGGGTCGCGGTGCACCAGCTCGACAATGTATTTGTTTTTGTTTAAAATGCCGAACTGGAAAAATTCCATTCTCAGGCGGACGCCCTCGTAATTGCGCAAAAATTCGCGGAACAGTTCGTTTTCGCCGAATACGCCGCGCAGATCGACGGAAAAGGTCTTGCCGTTGAAAAAGATTTTCTTGTAACGGACGTATGACACGATCGAACCGATGACGATGCCGAGCCCGATGATGATGAAAGCGGCGTCGACCGCGGTGTGGCTGAACAGCGGCGCGCGGGTGTCGGCGTCAAGCGTATAGCCCAGGCCTTCGGGATCGTACATGCCGCCGGTCAGTTCAAAACAGCCGAGGACGGCCATCAGCAGGCCGAGAATAATCCCCGGCATCACCACTTTGAGCGGCATCCGGTCGGCGTGTTTGGTCGGCACCTCTTCCAGTTTGAGCTGATAATCATAACTTAAGTGTTTGGGAAGTCTTCTCCGCATGGCCCTCGGTCCTTGTTGATTGCGCATAAGTTGAAATATGGCTTATGTTATAGCATATTTTTTAAATAATCATCTTTTTTTTATAAATATAATTAACTTTTATCATATTTTAACCAATAGCGTTTTAGGATAAGCGCGTAACGCCGGTAGATTGGGGGAATATGTAATGGATTGCAGTTTGGCCAGTGTTTGCGGAGGGTGCTCCCTGCGGCATCTGGACGAAAAGGAATATCGGCAACGTAAATGCGCTGTGGTGCAAAAAGCGCTGCAATCCATTACCCGGCAGGATTTTGTTTTTTCCGAACCCGTTTTTATCAAAGAAGGCTGCCGCCGCCGCGCCAGCTTTGCCTTTCGTCGCGCCGGAGGCGGAATTGTGCTCGGTTTTAACGCATATCGCAGCAATGAAATTGTTGATCTGCCCGGTTGTCCGCAGCTGACCCCGGCTCTAAACCGCGGTCTTGAGTTTTTCCGCGGCCTGTTGTCCGAATTGTGCCGGGTGCCGCTGACGGTTAAAGAAGGGCGGAAAGGCAGGGCCAAAACCGTTTACGTCGAAAAAGGCGACCTGTGGCTGACGGAAGCGGACAACGGTCTTGACGCGGTGCTGGAATTTGACCGCCCGCTTAATCTTGAGCTGCGGGAGATTATATTTGAACGCGTTTCGGCCGCCGCCGATGTTGTCCGCGTTTCTCATCGCTTTGCTCCCGACCGGCCGGCGGAAACAATTCTGGAAAAGGGGCGTCCGTATATTGAAGCCGGCGGCGTCGGCGTTTTTATTCCCGCCGGGACTTTCCTGCAGCCCTCGAAAGAAGGGCAGGCGGCACTCACCGCTTTGGTGCTGAAGTATTTGGGGAAAACTTCCGGCAAAATTGCCGACCTGTTTTGCGGTGTCGGTACTTTTTCTTATCCGCTGGCGCAAAAGCCGGGCAACCGGGTGCTGGCCGTCGATGCTTCAAAAGAACTGCTGGAAGGTTTTAAAAATTCCGTCAACCGGCAGATGATCGCCAATATCGAAATCGTGTGCCGCAATCTGTTCAAATATCCGCTGGAAGGCGCCGAACTGGAAGGGCTGGCGGCGGTTGTTTTCGATCCCCCGCGGGCCGGCGCGAAAGAGCAGGCCGCCCGGCTGGCGGCACTGCCGGCGGGAAAACGGCCGCGGAAACTGATTGCCGTTTCCTGCAATCCGGAAACTTTTGCCCGCGATGCGGAAATTCTGCAAAACGGAGGCTACCGCCTGTGCGAAGTGACTCCGGTCGATCAGTTCGTTTACACTTCCCATTGCGAACTGGTGGCGCTGTTTGCCGACGAAGGTTTGCTGTAAACAATTTTTTGCCGCCTATTTACAAATTGAAAGCCTTTCTTTATAGTCTTTGCTATGTCAACCGAACAACAAGGAATGTTTTAATGTCGAAAAAAATGCTTTTGGCCGCGGCCGTTTTGGCGCTGGCTTCCTGCGCCGCCGAAAAAGAGGCGCCGTTTTTCCGCTATTGTCCGAACGTGCAGCTGGTGCCCGAGTTCAGCCGCATGACGCAAATGGCCGGCAAACAGGAAGAGGCAAAAATCGAACTGATCGGCTACGAAGGTTACTGCCGTACCGATCTGCGCAATCAGACCAAGGCGGTGGTGGCGCCGATTTTTGAAGTTTCCCGCCGTACGGAGGCTTCAAACGAATACGTGCGTTTCAGCTATTATACCGATACCGGCGACAACAAGGTTGCCCTGATCGGCAGGGAAAACCACCCGGTCAGCGTCAAGGTGCCGAATGTCGGCGAAAAAGTGATGTATCAGGGCGATTATGTGGAAATGAGGATTCCCGACAACGAACCGGGGTTCGTCATCAAAATGGGACTGGTTTTGAGCAATGCGCAGTACCGCTATAACCGCACCCACGGGCTCAAGTAAAAGTTTAATAAGGAGAACAAGATGTCTTACGATCATCAGAAATTGTCTTCGCGGATGGCGCATGCGATTCGCTTTCTGGCGGCCGACGCCATTAACAGGTCAAAGTCCGGGCACCCCGGCATGCCGCTCGGCATGGCCGACGTTGCAACCGTGCTTTTTTCCCGCTACGTAAAGATTAATCCGGCAGCGCCGCGCTGGTTTGACCGCGACCGTTTCGTCCTTTCCGCCGGCCACGGTTCAATGCTTTTGTACTCGCTGCTTTATCTTTTGGGATATGAAGATATTTCGCTTGAAGATATCAAAAATTTCCGTCAGCTCGGCGCCAAAACCGCCGGCCATCCGGAATACGGTCATCTGGCCGGGGTGGAAATGACTACCGGACCGCTCGGACAGGGGATTGCTTCGGCAGTCGGCATGGCAATGGCGGAACGGCGCCTGAATGCCCGTTTCGGCGACGCGCTGTGCAGTCATTACACCTATGTTATTGCCGGCGACGGTTGTCTGATGGAAGGCATTTCCGAAGAGGCGATCGCATTGGCCGGACACTGGAAATTAAACAAGCTGATCGTTTTTTGGGACAATAACAACATCACCATTGACGGCACCGTCGACAAAGCCAGTTCCGTCGACCAGATCAAACGTTTCGAAGCCGCCGGCTGGAAGACGCTGTCAGTTGACGGCCATGATCAGGAGGCGGTAGCCGCGGCGATTGAGGAAGCGCACAAGTCCGACCGCCCGGTTTTGGTGGCCTGCAAAACCGTCATCGGATTCGGCGCGCCGGCCAAACAGGGAACCAGTGCCTGTCACGGTTCGCCGCTCGGCGACGAGGAACGGGCGGCAATGGCTGCCGGTCTGCAATGGCCGTATGCCCAGTTTGAAATTCCCGCCGACGTTCTGTCCGCCTGGCGCGAAGCCGGCCGGCGTTCGTTGTCCGCTTATGACAAATGGTGCCGAAAGGCGGCGGCCGCCGGTGCGAAATTTGACGATGTTATCAACAACCGTCTGCCGAAAAATTGGGACAAAGCTCTGAACGCGTTAAAAAACGAGGCGATTCGCGAACAGACCAAAGCAGCCACCCGCAAGGCTTCGCAGATGTGTCTGGAAAAAATTGTTCCCCATGTGCCGGAAATTATCGGCGGTTCGGCTGACCTGGCCGCTTCCAACCTGACTTTTGTCAAAGGCATGAAAACGATCACCGCCGAAGACTATGACGGCAACAACCTGATGTACGGCATCCGCGAACATGCGATGGGCGCGATTATGAACGGTCTGGCGCTGCACGGCGGCGTGATTCCCTACGGCGGTACTTTCTTTGTCTTTTCCGACTACGTCCGGCCGTCGATCCGGCTGGCGGCGCTGATGGGACTGCGCGTCGTTTATGTGCTGACCCACGATTCGATCGGCGTCGGCGAAGACGGCCCCACACATCAGCCGGTGGAACATCTGGCCTCTTACCGGGCAATGCCGAACGTGCTGATGTTCCGTCCCTGCGACGTGGTGGAAACGGCGGAGGCCTGGCAGCTGGCGCTGACGACCGAAACCATGCCGAGCCTGCTGGCGCTGAGCCGGCAGAATCTGCCGCTGCTGCGCGTTTCTTCCCGTCAGAATCTGACGGCGAAGGGCGGCTACGTTATTTCCGACGTGGCAAAGGGCAGCCGCCGGCAGGCGACGATCATTGCCACCGGGTCGGAAGTCTCGATTGCCGTCGAAGCGCAGAAAAAACTGCGGGAAGAGGGAATTGAAGTTGCTGTGGTTTCTATGCCCTGTACCGAGTTGTTTGACCGTCAGGATGAAAAATACCGCAACAGGGTTCTCGGCCGTGCGCCGCGGATCGTGGTCGAAGCTGCCGCCAAATTCGGCTGGGAGAAGTATCTCGGCAGCAAGGGCGAAATCATCGGCATGGACGGATTCGGCGCTTCCGGTCCGGCGTCCGGGCTTTATGAGCATTTCGGCATTACCGCCGACGCGGTGGCGGCCGCGGTCAGAAAATACCGCAAATAAAAGGGGAGGGGCGAAAGCCCCTTCTTTTTTGCGAATAATTTTGCGGGGAGATGAAAGAACGGGGAGATTTGCGGCGAAAGCTCTTTTCTTTTGGGACAAACCGTTTCCGGTCGGCAGGGAAAGTTCCGGAATATCCCCCGCCGGCAGAAAAAACTTGAAAAAAAGCCCCGGCCGACTATACTCTGGAATAAATTCGGATTTAACCCAATTTCATTTAAGGAGAAAATATATGCCCTTAGTTACAATGCGTCAGATTCTGGACCACGCGGCGGAAAACAGCTACGGCGTTCCGGCTTTTAACATCAACGACATGGAACAGGTGATTGCCGTTCTGCAGGCAGCAAAGAAAGTCAACGCCCCGGTCATTCTGCAAACCTCGACCGGTGCCCGCAAATTTGCCGGCGACCCGATGATCCGTCATATGGTTGCCGCCGGTATCGAAATGTTTCCGGAACTGCCGATCTGTATTCACCAGGATCACGGCGCGTCGGTGGATATCTGCCAGTCGGCGATCGTCAACGGCTATTCTTCCGTTATGATGGACGGTTCGCTTGAAGCCGACGGCAAAACCCCGTCTTCTTACGAATACAACGTCCGCGTTACCAAAGAAGTGGTTGCCCGCGCGCATGCGGTCGGCGCTTCGGTCGAAGGCGAACTGGGTGTTATCGGCTCGCTTGAAACCGGCAAGGCCGACAAGGAAGACGGTCACGGTGCCGAAGGCACGCTGGACAAGAAACGTCTGGTAACCGATCCGGACGAAGCCGCCCGTTTTGTTGCCGAAACCAAATTGGACGCGCTGGCGGTTGCCGTCGGCACTTCGCACGGCGCTTATAAATTTACCCGCAAGCCGACCGGTGACATTCTGGCAATTGATGTTATTGAAAAAATTCATGCCAAACTGCCGAATACCCATATGGTTATGCACGGTTCCTCTTCGGTTCCGCAGGAATTGCAGGATCTGATCAACGCTTACGGCGGCGCCATCCCGCAGACTTTCGGCGTTCCGGTCGAAGAAATCGTCCGCGGCATCAAATCCGGCGTGCGCAAAGTCAATGTTGACACCGACTGCCGTATGGCCATCACCGGTGCCATCCGCAAACTGTTTGCCGAAAATCCGAAAGAATTTGACCCGCGCAAATATCTGAAGCCGGCAATCGAAGAAATGCAGAAGGTCTGCGAAGCCCGTTACATTGCTTTCGGCGCCGCCGGCCATGCCGATCAGATCAAAGCCATCCCGATGTCGGAAATGGCCAAGAGATATGCGAGCGGCGAACTGTAATCAGGTGCCCTGAAGCAGATTGTCTGCTGTTTGAAAAAAATCTCCCGTCCGTCCGGGCGGGAGATTTTTTTGTGGCAAGAAAGCCCTGTACCTGGCGGAAGATTTTTCTGTGGCAAGAAGACCCTGCGCCGGGCGGAAGATTTTTTTGTGGTAAGAGAGTCCCGCGCTGGGCGAGAGGTTTATTTGTGGTAAGAGAGTCCCGAGCCGGGCGAGAGGTTTATTTGTGGTAAGAGAGTCCCGAGCCGGGCGGAAGATTTTTTTTGTGGCAAGAAGCCTCTGCGCCGGGCGGGAGATTTTTTTGTGGCAAGAGGGTCCCGAACCGGGTGCAGGCTTTGATAAAACTTATAATTTTTTTAATTTCTTCTTTTCCGTTCCTCCGTTCTCCCTTCTTTCTCTCCCTTTTCCCGTTTCTCCGTTCTCCTTTCTTTCTCTTTTTTCGTTTCTCCGTTCTCCCTTCTTTCTCTTCCTTTTCCCGTTTCTCCGTTCTCCTTTCTTTCTCTTCCTTTCCCGTTTCTCCGTTCCCCTTTTTTTCTCTTTTTTCGTTCCCCTCTTTTTTCCTGCGTTTTTTTACATTTTGTTCTCAGCGCTTATGAAAAACTCCTTTGCCGGAACAAAAGCGCCAGCCTGGTAACTGTCTGATAAAAAGAAAAGGCGTTTTTTATGAACATACATACAATAACGCGCACAACATGGAAGCCGAAAATGCCATGTTGTCTTCGCCCCGAAATATCGCGGAAAAACGTTTTGCGGTGTTTGCGGGCACTTTAGGGCTGCATCCGCTGACAAATGCTGTACGCGGATTCCTTTTTTATGCGTTATGTTAAAAGGTGGATGTATGTCGGCCCGGCCGGAAAGCTTGCGAAGCTCTGGAGCCTGACGTTTATGGTTTGAAACGATGCCGGTCGGCGAAAGTTTATTCCGTGTTTTTCCCTGTCCATTTCCGTTTTCCTGTTGTCAGCATCTATTTCGATCTTCCGCGTTTTTTGCTGATTCCTTTTACTGGTGTTCTTTTTCTGTATTTTTTTATCTGTTTCCGCTTTCCTGTTTCCTTTTCTTCTCTCTCCTTTTTCCGTTTCTCCGCTCTCCCTTTCTTTCTTCTCCTTTTTCCGCTCTTTCGTTTTCGCCTTCCTGCTTCCCTTCCTTTCTTTTTTCCTTTTCGTCTCCGTTTTTTCTTTCGTCATCTTTGTCTCTCGTTATTTCTCTGAACTCGTTTTCATTTTATTTTTGCATTGTAGCTCTCCCTTCCTGCCGCTTTTCCTTTCTTTTGTCATTGGGAAGCGACGAGCGGCAAAAAACGGAAACGACGGGCAGCAAAAAAACGGAAACGACGGAGAGAAAAAAAAGAAGCGACGAGCGGCAAAAAACGGAAACGCCGGGCAGCAAAAAAACGGAAACAACGAAGAGAAAAAAAAAGAAACAACGAGCGGCAAAAAACGGAAACGACGGACAGAAAAAAAGAAGCGACAGGCGACAAAAAACGGAAGAGACGGGCAGAAAACGGTAAAAAATCGGATGTTAAAAAAATTTTTCCGTGTTATAAAATGTAAAAAAACAACAATGATTACGGAATCAAAAACAATGCTGCGCATCAGTAATTTCAAACTTCCGTTCGGGGAAGACGAAAAAGGATTGCCGGAAAGGCTGGCGGCCGAACTCGGCTGTCCGGTGACGAACGT
>ULUT01047189.1_pt1 | contig 12562 bp, 7 predicted proteins | sample 1958691 | NCBI WGS metagenome assembly ULUT01 (sample SAMEA4835766, study PRJEB28245) | human gut metagenome | biome: gut microbiome; material: fecal sample | place: Denmark | collected 2008 | reverse complement strand
TTATAATGAATTCATCAGATAATTTTCAGGATTCTGCTCTTTCCCGTCTTATGCCCTTGATGAACAGTTCTTTTACTCCCGGACAGGCACAGGCTACTGTGGATAATTTTCAGGATCCGGAACAACGGCAGATTGCACAGGCTGAATTATATTATTTCTCGGGACGTGCAGAAGAATGCAGAAATATTGCGGAACTTTACCTCCAGGACAAGGATCTCTGTCTGCGCCTGTCCGCAGCACTTTTATATTCTTTTTCCAATCTTACTCTGGGCAATCCATCTGCTTCCAGAATGGGATTCAGAAATATTCAGGAATGTCTTCTTCTCTCAAAAGACAGTTCTGCACCAAAAGAAATCATGGCTTCCTGTGTTTTTGCCAACTATCTGGCCATGGTACTGATGCATCTTCCCACAGACGGACTTCCTCCTCTTCAGGATTTTCTGCCCTCCTTACCTTCAGGGCTTCGCGCTTATGCTGTTTATGTCCTCGCTCATAACGCTTATCTTCACAAAGAATATAAACGGGCACTGGGATTATGCCAGTCTGTCTTTCTGATGCTTGACGGCTGCTACCCTGTTGCCATGGAATATCTCTACTGCGTGATCATTATGTGTCTGATCAACCTGAAACAGCAGGATGAGGCCAGAGAAGCTCTGATAAAAGCATGGAACATGGCAAAACCGGATGGATTTCTGGAACCGTTTATCGAACATCATGGGTTGATGCTTGGACAGATTGAAGCCTGCATCAAACCTGCGGAACCGGAAAGTTACAGACAGCTTTCCCAGGCAGTTATTGCCTTCAGTCGTGGTTGGATGGCTATTCATAATCCACAGCTTCAGTCCTCTGTTACAGATAAACTGACGCCTATGGAATACTCCATAGCCATGCTCGCAAGCAAAGGCTGGACCAATCAGGAAATCGCAAAACAACTGTCTCTGTCACCCAATACGATCAAACATTATCTTTCCCGCATTTTCCATATGTTGGATATAGAAAAACGCGAAGAACTGAAACCATTTGTAAATAAATAATAGCAAAAAGGCACTTTTTTGCCTTCTAACGGGCATTATATAATTTCATTCCATGATGTATAATATCCCTATAAACATATATTTTATAACAGGGAGGCGATCTTTATGAGAAAGAAATTATTAGCCGGGATTATGGCACTTGCACTGTGTTCCACAAACATGCTCCCCCAGACTATATTTGCGGGAGAATTTACTTCCGGGAATTCGGAAGAAGTATCCGAGGTCTTTACTGATACCAATCAGGAGTCAGCAGAAGAAGAACTATCTGTTTTTGCTTCGGAGAGTGTACCTGAATTTAGTAGTGAAACAAATATTGCACCAGCTACTACTGATGGAACGGAATCTACAATAGATATTGATTTAACTAATCCTACTAACTCTAAATATTATAACTCTGAAATGAGTAGATGGGAAATATTCGATAACGGTTCGTACAGATTTAAAGGTAGTGATGACATTAATTCTCCAACCAACGCCTCCATTTACATTCATACGCGTAATGAAATTAATATTTATCTGAACAATGTAAATATTGTTGCTGACTTAGTGCCAGCACTGGAGATACAATCTGTCGACAACGTCAATATATATTTAGAAAATAACAACTTCCTAAAAACGAAAAACCCTCAACAAAACTTATCAACTTTGATGATTGGTCCTTTTTCTTTCCCTACAATAAATAATTCCCCAAACAATAGTGGCAGTTTAACTGTATATTCCGAGCAATACCCCGCCATTAATACTAAGCGGCTTACTATTAATGGCGGCTCGGTGACTGCATATTCCACATCCGGAACTGGTATCGAAAGTGATTCACTTACTATCAAGGGCGGCTCGGTAGATGCCTCTTCCCAATCCGGAACTGGTATCAAAAATGGTTCACTTACTATCAAGGGCGGCTCGGTAGACGCCTCTTCCCAATCCGGAACTGGTATCGAAAATGATTCATTTACTATCAATGGCGGCTCGGTAAAAGCATTTTCCACATCCGGAACTGGTATCAAAAGTAATTCACTTACTATCGAAGACGGCTCGGTAAAAGCCTCTTCCACACTCGGAACTGGTATCGAAAGTGGTTCACTTACTATCAAGGGCGGCTCGGTAACTGCATCTTCCGCGAATGAGACGGAAAAAGGCATCAGTAGTAACCAGATTACTATTAATGGCGGCTCGGTAAAAGCCTCTTCCGTATCCAGCTCCCCCAAAAACGCCCAAGGGAAAGACGTTTACTGTTGTACTATTGAAAATCCAACATCTGAGGCTGTAATAATTGATGGAAATCCTACGTCATGGGAACCCAAGAATCACCAAGCAGTCGATCCGCTGTACGCATGGCTAACCGGTAAAACACATACTATTTCTGTCGGAAATACAACACAAACCTATTATTTTGACAAAAAGAAATTCAAGCCTATTACAAATCAGGACTTTACTTTTTCCTCAGCAGATTTAACATATGATGGAACAGCACAAAAAGCCCCTTTAAAATGTAAAATTGAAAATATAAAAGATGAAATTACACTGTCCTATTATAATAAAAATGATGGTCAGCAATCAAATGAGGCTATCAATGCAGGAACTTATACCGTAACGGCAAATATAGCAGGAAACAGTTTTGCAGATAAGTCTTGGACTTTCACGATCAAGCCTCGAAACCTTAATATTTCAATTGATGATAAAGAAAGGAAATATGGAGAAGATAATCCTGAATTAACCTATTTAATATCTCCAAATCCCCCTCTAGCTCCTAATGATACTATCGACGATTTAGGCATAACACTTACAACTGATGCAACAAAATCTTCACCAATTACAGATGCCAACACAACTTGGTCAATCACGATGGATTCATATACAAATAAAAATTATAATATACAGGCAACTTCCGGAACACTTACGATTAAGCCAGCAACATTTAATGAAGATTCTATTAAAATTACAGCATATAGTGAAACATATGATGGCAGTAAGCACTCAGTTATAAAAGAAATTTCAGGCTATCCAGCTGGCAGTAAGGTCGAATATTCAACAGAAACCGGAACCCCTAACTGGAATACAACCTGTCCGAAAGTACAAAACGTATCTGATTCTAAAAAAACAAAAGTACGGATACGTATCAGCAAAGATAATTATGAGCCATGGGTTTCTGATGAAATTCAAGCAACAATCTTTCCAGCAAAGATAGCAAATCTTCCTTTGAACCCCCAGATGTTAGTTCCATGGACTTGTAAGAAAGTTGCAGATATAACCACTAAATTACCCACAAACTGGAACTGGCAAGATTCTTCTAATGATTTACAGGAAGGAAGTAATTCTGTTATCGCAGTTTATACCGGTTCTGATGCAGACAAAGGCAATTATGAAAGAGAAACTGTTACTTACACAATTATCAGAGGTAAATGTACACACGAACACACCGCAGGACGCTACTACTCCTCTCCCTCCTGTACTTCCAGTGGATACAGTGGAGATACCTACTGTAAAGACTGTAATGAAACAATTTCCTATGGCTATACGATTTCCGCATATGGCCATGACTATGACAGTGGCGTTATCACTACAGAACCAACTGCCGAAACTGACGGAATCATAACTTACACCTGTAAGCGGTGCAAACATCAGGATACAAAAAACCTCGGAAAGCTTGGTGACGGGGAACCTTATATTGAGGGAAGTTTCCAGAAGAAAGGCTGGGATGCTGTCAATGATCTGATTAAGGTTTCCAAAGAAAAAGATACCATTTCCATTACCCTGAACGGTTCCAGGACACTTCCTGCTTCTGTTTTATCCGGGATAAAAGGCAAAGATATTTCCCTGAATCTTGATATGGAGAATGGTTTCATCTGGGAAATCAACGGTACTTCCATTACATCAGAAACACCTGCGGATATAGATCTTTCTGTTACAAACACAGCAGAATATATCCCGGAAGCATTATACAGCCTGATCTCCACAAACCAGAATGATTTCGGTTTCCATCTTGGAAGAAGCGGAGCTTTCGATTTCCCGGCTGTGCTTTCCGTAAAGGCAGATGCCTCCTGTGCAGGACTTATGGCAAATCTGTTCTGGTATGATGTTGAGAATGGGGTTCTGCAGTGTATCCAGACTGTAACTGTAGGCGGTGCATTTGAGCGCAGTATTCCATATGCTGACTTTACCCTTTCCAAAGGACAGGATTATTTCATAGCATTTGGTACAGAATCCCTCAATGGCAGAGTTATTCACACAGACGGAAGTATCACAGATGAAAACGGTGCATACCTGCGACCTGCCAACACAAAGATTTCCAGCCACTCCATTGACAGAAATAAATTAACTGTCAAACTTTCCAAAGGATGTGCAGGTGCTCAGGGTTATGACTTCGTGATCAGCAAGAAATCAAATATGCTTCAGACCGGTAAATTCAGCAAGACAGTTTCCTCAACAGGCAAGCCACAGGCATCTTTCAGATATCTGGCAAAGGGTACCTGGTATGTGGCAGCCCGAAGCTGGGTTCTGGATGCACAGGGCAATAAGGTCTATGGTTCCTGGACAAAGATCAAGAAGATCAAGATCACTGTTGTCACACCACAGCAGCCAAAGATCAAAGATATTACTGTAAAAGAAAACACTGTGACTGTTACTTACACAAAATGCAAAAATGCCACAGGTTATGAAATCCTGCTTGGGAACAAATATAAAACCTCCGCAGGTGAGAAATATCCGGTTAAGAAATATCTGAAACGTACAGAAGGCAAAAATACCGTAACTGTAACCTTTACAAATGTAAAGAAAGGCACCTGGTATGTGACAGTACGTTCCTGGAATAAGACCTCCAAAAATAAATCCAGAGTTTACAGTCCATATTCCGATATAAAAAAATTCAAAGTCAAAAAATAGTTTATAGTAAAGTAATTAAAAATCTCCTGTGATTGCAACCAGAATCACAGGAGATTTTTTATTACTTTTTCAGATCAATGTTTCTTATTTTACCACACGTACTCTGGAAACGCCTTCAATTGCTTTCAGCTCATCCAGTGCTTCTCTGGATGCTGCGCTTTCCAGATCGATGAGAGTATATGCGTATTCGCCTTTACTCTTGTTTGTCATATCTGCGATGTTCAGGCCTTCTGCACCAAGGATCTTGGTGAACTGGCTGATCATGTTCGGGATATTTTTGTGGCAGATGGCGATACGTCCTACTGCTACGCAGGTTCCCATGTCGCAGTTCGGGAAGTTTACAGAGTTCTTGATATTTCCGTTCTCGAGGAAATCTCTGACTTCTTTTACAGCCATTACCGCACAGTTTTCTTCGGATTCTTCTGTAGATGCTCCAAGGTGTGGAGTTACCAGGATTCCCTTATGTCCTGCTACTGTATGGTTTGCAAAGTCTGTCACATATTTCTTTACTTTTCCGCTGTCTAATGCTTCGATCAGAGCATCCTCATCAACCAGAAGATCGCGGGCAAAGTTCAGAAGTACTACGCCGTCTTTCATCTTGTCTAATGCTTCTTTGTTGATCATCTCTTTTGTGCTGTCAAGAAGAGGTACATGGATGGTGATGTAATCACACTGGGAATAAATCTCATCCAGACTCTTGATATGTTTGATGGTGCGGGAAAGATTCCATGCAGCATCAATGGAGATATACGGGTCATATCCGTATACTTCCATTCCAAGTGCGGAAGCAGCGTTTGCCACCATTGCTCCGATGGCACCAAGACCGATGATACCCAGTTTCTTGCCCATGATCTCGCATCCTGCGAACTGTTTTTTCTGTTTCTCAGCAAGTTTATCGATGTCTTCCTGGTCTTTCTCTTTGGCAACCCATTCGATACCACCTACGATATCACGGGAAGCAAGGAGCATACCTGCAAGTACAAGCTCTTTTACACCGTTTGCATTGGCGCCCGGTGTATTGAATACTACCACACCTTTTTCTGCACAGTCCTTTACAGGAATATTGTTGACACCTGCACCTGCACGTGCGATTACCTTCACGCTCTCAGGAAGCTCCATGTCATGCATTTTTGCACTTCTTACAAGGACTGCATCGCACTCCTGCAGATCTTCGCTTTTCTTATATTCTTCATCAAATAATCCCAGACCTTTTTCTGCAATGGGATTCAGGCAATGATACTGAAACATTATGCATTCTCCTCCTCAAACTTCTTCATGAAAGCAACCAGTGCTTCCACACCTTCTTTTGGCATAGCGTTGTAGATACTTGCACGCATACCGCCCACTGTACGGTGTCCCTTTAAGTTTACAAGTCCTGCCTCTTTTGCTTCTTTTACAAATTTGGCATCCATGTCCTTGTCACCTGTTACGAATGGTACATTCATAAGAGAACGGTCTTCCGGTACAACAGTTCCTTTGAACAGCTTGCTCTGATCAAGGAAATCATAGAGGATTTTCGCTTTCTCAATGTTACGTCTCTGCATTTCTTCCAGGCCGCCCATTTTCTTCAGCCATTTGAAGACCTTACCGCATACATAGATGCAATAGCAGTTTGGAGTATTGTAAAGAGAACCTGCGTCTGCCTGTGTTTTGAATTTCAGCATAGTAGGTGTTCCTTCCAGAACATCATCTGTGATCAGATCTTCGCGGATGATGGAGATTACCATACCTGCAGGTCCGATATTCTTCTGTACACCGCCATAGATGATGCCATATTTGGATACATCAACAGGCTCAGATAAGAAGCAGGAGGAAACATCTGCTACCAGAGTTTTTCCTTTTGTGTTAGGAAGTTTCTTGAATTTTGTTCCGTAGATTGTGTTGTTTTCACAAATGTATACATAGTCTGCATCCGGGCTGATCGGAAGGTCGCTGCAGTCAGGAATATAGGAGAAAGTCTTATCCTCAGAAGAAGCAATCTTGTTTGCTTTTCCATACTTCTGTGCTTCCTGGTATGCTTTCTTTGCCCACTGTCCTGTTACAATGTAATCAGCTACCTTGTTCTTCATAAGGTTCATAGGGATTGCTGCGAACTGCTGGGAAGCTCCGCCCTGAAGGAATAATACCTTATAGTTATCCGGAATCTTCATCAGATCACGGAGATCCTGCTCTGCCTCGTCAATGATCTTCTGGAAATCAGCACTTCTGTGGCTCATTTCCATTACAGACATACCGGAGCCCTGATAGTCCATCATCTCCTCTGCTACTTCTTTCAGTACCTCTTCCGGCAGTACAGCCGGTCCTGCGGAAAAATTATACACTCTGCTCATTGTTTTTCATATCCTCCTCATCAAAAATATCATCAATGCTTGCGCCTGCCGGTACCATCGGGAATACGCTGAGATCCTGATCAATCATACAGTCAAGTACGATAGGTCCCGGACATGCCAGAGCCTCTTTTAATGCCGGCTCTACCTCTTCCATCTTTGTGATACGGATTGCTTTTGCTCCCATGGCTTCTGCCAGCTTCACAAAATCTACTGCATCATTTAAAATTGTATGGGAATATCTGTGGTCATAGAACAAGGTCTGCCACTGACGTACCATTCCCAGTACATGATTGTTCAATACAATTTCAATTAAAGGTCTGCCACAGCGGACTGCTGTTGCAATCTCATTCATATTCATACGGAAGCAGCCGTCACCTGCAATGTTTACCACAGTCTTGTCCGGTCTTCCCATCTTGGCACCGATTGCTGCTCCAAGACCATATCCCATTGTTCCCAGACCACCGGAAGAAAGGAAAGTTCTTGGCTCTTTGTATTTGAAATACTGAGCTGCCCACATCTGGTTCTGTCCAACCTCTGTTGTAATGATGGCATCTCCCTTTGTCAGTTCGTACAGCTTCTCAATAATGTATGGGCCTGTAAGCTGGGAATGATCATATCTTAACGGATATTTTTCCTTCAGTTCACTGATATGTGCAGTCCATTCCGAATGTCTCATTTCCGGAACCTCTGCCAGAATACGTTTGAGAACTTCTTTCTCATCTCCTACCACACTTGCATCTACTACGATGTTCTTGTTAATCTCTGCAGCATCTACGTCAATCTGGAGAATCTTCGCATTCTTTGCAAAGGTCTTCGTGTTTCCTGTGACACGGTCACTGAATCTGGCTCCCAGCACGATCAGGAGATCGCAGCCTGAGACACCGAGATTGGAAGTTTTGGTCCCATGCATTCCAAGCATTCCTGTGTACAGAGGATCTTCTCCGGAAAATCCCCCCTTACCCATAAGACTGTCACATACAGGAGCGTCGATTCTGTGAGCAAGCTCTGTCACTTCTCTGGATGCCTCTGAGATAATCGTGCCGCCGCCTGTAAAAATAAATGGTCTCTTCGCTTCTTTGATCATCTGTACTGCAGTTGCAATGTCTTCGTCTTTGATGGTGTCTGTTTTCGGTGTGATCTCAGCAGGAGCGCAGGCAGTATATTCATATTTCGCACCTGTCACATCCTTGGTCACATCTACAAGCACAGGACCGGGACGTCCACTCTTTGCAATATAGAATGCTCTGCGTACAGTGTCTGCCAGAGTAGTAATGTCTTTTACGATAAAGCTGTGCTTTGTAATAGGCATTACAATTCCTGTAATATCAACCTCCTGGAAAGAATCCTTTCCGAGCAGCGGTGTTCCCACGTTACATGTGATTGCCACCATTGGTACGGAATCCATGTATGCGGTAGCGATTCCTGTTACCAGATTGGTAGCTCCGGGACCGGAAGTTGCAAGACACACACCGACTTTACCGGTTGCTCTTGCGTATCCGTCTGCTGCATGGGATGCTCCCTGCTCATGAGAAGTCAGTACATGTGTGATCTGGTCTTTATATTCATAGAGGGCGTCATATACATTCAGGATGGCACCGCCCGGATATCCGAATACAGTGTCAACGCCCTGTTCTTTTAAACATTCTACGATGATTTCAGCACCTGTAAGCTGCATCTTTACGTATCCTCCTAACTTTTCAGGCAGGAATCACAGGTTATGCCTCAATTCCCGCCGGGTACTTGTTCATCTTTATTTTGCTTTTGGTACCTCAAGGATTGCTCCTCTGTTTCCGGAAGTTACCATAGCAGCATATCTTGCAAGATATCCTGTTGTTACCTTTGGCTCACGAGGCTGCCATTTAGCTTTTCTTGCCTGCATTTCTTCATCAGAAACCTTGATCTCCAGTTTCAGTTCCGGAATGTTGATGCTGATGATATCCCCCTCTTCAACAAGTGCGATCGGTCCGCCGACTGCTGCTTCCGGTGATACGTGTCCGATGGATGCTCCTCTGGATGCACCGCTGAAACGTCCGTCTGTGATCAGGGCTACGGAAGATCCCAGTCCCATACCTGCGATTGCAGATGTAGGATTCAGCATTTCTCTCATACCAGGGCCGCCTTTCGGTCCTTCGTAACGGATAACTACTACGTCACCCTCTACGATCTTGCCGCCTTTGATAGCTGCGATTGCGTCTTCCTCGCAGTCAAAGACTCTTGCAGGTCCTTCATGGACCATCATCTCTTCTACAACTGCAGAACGTTTTACAACACCGCCGTCCGGCGCAAGGTTACCTTTAAGTACTGCAAGTCCACCTGTCTGGCTGTATGGATTGTCGATTGGTCTGATAACTTCAGGATTTAAGTTTACACAGTCTTTGATGTTCTCGCCTACTGTCTTGCCTGTAACTGTCATGCACTCAGTATGAAGGAGTCCCTTCTTATTCAGTTCGTTCATAACTGCATATACACCGCCTGCTTCGTTCAGGTCTTCTATGTATGTAGGGCCTGCAGGTGCAAGGTGGCAGAGGTTTGGAGTCTTTGCACTGATCTCGTTTGCAAAGCTGATATCAAAGTCCATTCCGATCTCATGAGCGATAGCCGGAAGGTGAAGCATACTGTTTGTGGAGCATCCGAGTGCCATGTCTACTGTCAGGGCATTGAGGATTGCTTCCTTTGTCATGATATCTCTTGGACGGATGTTCTTTCTGTACATTTCCATAACCTGCATACCTGCATGTTTTGCAAGACGGATACGTTCGGAATATACAGCAGGAATAGTTCCGTTTCCTTTCAGGCCCATACCAAGAACCTCTGTCAGACAGTTCATGGAGTTTGCTGTGTACATACCGGAACAGGATCCGCATGTAGGACATGTTTTCATTTCACATTCTGTCAGGCCGTCCTCATCAAGCTTGCCTGCTGCGTAAGCACCTACTGCCTCGAACATACTGGAAAGACTTGTCTTGTGTCCGTTCAGATGTCCGGCAAGCATTGGACCGCCGCTTACGAATACAGTAGGAACATTCAGTCTGGCTGCTGCCATCAGAAGTCCGGGTACGTTCTTGTCACAGTTTGGAATCATTACCAGTGCATCAAACTGATGTGCCATTGCCATAGCTTCTGTGGAATCTGCGATCAGGTCTCTGGTAACCAGAGAATATTTCATTCCAACGTGTCCCATTGCAATACCGTCGCATACTGCGATTGCCGGGAACATAACAGGTGTACCGCCTGCCATTGCCACACCAAGCTTAACTGCCTGTGTGATCTTGTCAAGGTTCATATGACCCGGTACAATTTCATTGTAAGAACTTACGATACCTACCAGAGGTCTGTCCATTTCTTCTTTTGTCATTCCAAGAGCATTAAACAGGGAACGGTGAGGTGCCTGCTGTGTGCCTGTTTTTACTGCATCACTTCTCATTGTTTTATTTCCTCTTTTCTTACTGTTTTATTTATTTTTAATGATTCAACCGAAATATCCTGACTCCGTAATCTGCCTGCGCCGGCTGAATCCTCTTAATATCAATTCTTACAGAGCTGCTGCGATCAGATCGCCCATTTCCTTTGTTCCTACAAGCTTGCATCCCTCTGACATGATATCACCTGTGCGGTATCCCTCTGTCAGAACCTTCTGCACTGCTGCTTCCACTGCATCTGCTTCCTTGTCCATATCAAGGGAGAAGCGGAGCATCATTGCTGCGGAAAGGATAGTTGCGATAGGGTTTGCCTTATCCTGTCCTGCAATATCAGGTGCAGAACCATGGCTTGGCTCATAGAGACCGAATTTTGTCTCATTTAAACTTGCAGATGAAAGCATTCCGATGGAACCTGTTACCATACTTGCCTCATCTGAAAGGATATCTCCGAACATGTTCTCTGTAAGGATAACATCGAACTGTTTCGGATCACGTACAAGCTGCATTGCGCAGTTGTCAACCAGCATATGCTCTAAGGTAACATCCGGATAGTCTTTGGCAACTTCCTCTACCACTTTTCTCCAGAGTCTGGAAGAATCCAGAACATTTGCCTTATCTACGCTTGTTACTTTATTTCTTCTCTTACGTGCGATCTCAAATGCTTTGATGGCAATACGGCGGATTTCGTTTTCATTATAGGAAAGTGTATCAATTGCTTTCTTCACACCATTCTCTTCAATAGTCTGACGTTCTCCGAAATACAGACCGCCTGTAAGCTCACGTACAATGATCATGTCAAATCCGTCTCCGATGATCTCATCGCGGAGAGGGCACGCTTTTCTCAGCTCATTGTAAAGGTAAGCCGGTCTTAAGTTTGCAAAAAGATTTAATGCCTTACGGATTGCAAGAAGTCCTGCTTCCGGGCGTTTGGACGGCTCAAGTTTATACCATGGAGAAGTTTTTGCATCTCCGCCAATAGAGCCCATCAGTACGGCGTCTGATGATTTGGCAGTGGCAATTGCCTCATCAGTAAGGGGTACGCCGTGTACATCTATGGATGCGCCGCCTAACAGAACTTCTGAATAGGAAAAGCTGTGTCCATATTTCTCGCATACCTTGTCCAGTACTTTCTTTGCTTCTCTTACGATTTCCGGTCCGATTCCGTCGCCGGGGATCAATGCAATCTTATAATCCATAATAATTTCCTCCAAAAATACTCTAATTGCGTAATTGTTATTATAATAACGCACTTTCCGACAGATTTCAACCTATTAAAGTGAAAAAATACAAAAGTGCTGTTTTCCGGAGATTTTACTGTAAAAATAAAAAAACAGAACCACAGCCATCACTGACTATAGGTTCCGCTTTTTTCATATCTCTTTCATTATTCGGCAGCGCTTCCGGCTTTCTCAACTTCAGCGATTGCCTGTTTTCTCATAGGAATACGGCAGTTTTTGTTATTACCGAATTCTACGATCACGTCTTCTTCTGTCATATCAATGACAACTCCATAAAAGCCGCCGGTAGTAACAATGCTGTCGCCAACCTCCATGTCATTTAACATTGCCTGAAGTCTCTTCTGCTCTTTTTTCTGAGGGCGAAGCATTAAGAAGTACATAATTCCGAACAGTACTACCATCCAGACAATAGCGCCAACCATACCCATTCCGCTTGATGCGTTCATTTTGATTCCTCCTGTAACTTTTCCTGTTATTCTGCATATTTGCAGTCCATCATGTATTCACAGACCGTCCTGACGGCTGCTCATACTGAAGAGCTGCTTTGCGATCCACTTATAATCTCCGTTACCTTCTGTATGAAATCTTGTTTTCATGCAGAACAATCTGATTAAAGCGTCACTACACATCATACACAAAAAACCGCTTTACTTCAAGAGTTT
>ULUT01008107.1_pt1 | contig 12683 bp, 11 predicted proteins | sample 1958691 | NCBI WGS metagenome assembly ULUT01 (sample SAMEA4835766, study PRJEB28245) | human gut metagenome | biome: gut microbiome; material: fecal sample | place: Denmark | collected 2008 | reverse complement strand
TCATAAGATTCGGAGCGTTCTTAATTATACAGTTTTTATGTTAACTAACACATAAAGAAATTTTCTATTCTAATTAATTGGTTATTAATTTGCTCTATTAATATTATACAACTATGGGAAACGGGACATTTTCAGCAAAAATAAGAGCTATATCAATAACATGTTTAAATGCAGCTATAGGCGCTATAATAACTTTAATAATAACTGCATCATGGAACTATTTTGCCTCTGGGAATTTTACACCATTTTTAAAGAAACATTATAATGGAGTTATTATAGGAAAAAGTATTAAAGGATATGTCCCAAAAGACGGGATTCCTTATTATGATATTTTGGTAAAAAAAAGAGCAAGATATGTAGATATTGATTTAAATTTTTTTGATGATAAATTTTATAAAAATGTAGGGTATATTTTTATCAGAATTATCCCTAAGAGCGGACAAAAAGCAAGTACTACAGAGGTGTTTTACTCTGTCCGTAGTGACAATCATTTTAGAATAAGCAAAAATTTCTCTCGTGGAGTTTATGATGTATTAATTGGTTTCGTTTTTGCGAAAGACATTGATAACGATTATCCAGAGGTTTATTGCTGCAAAAACATAGAAATCACAGCCGGATATTAATGTATTAATGAATTTATTTTTATTTATTCGGTATAGCTTCTGTTTCTCCTTCATCCTTCGGCTCCCACGGTTTGATATGGGGCTTATTGTTGTTTCTTAAATTGACCGGAGTCGGGGCTTTTTCATTCAAAAGAAATCTTTCTGTACCCGAAAAACTGATTCCCTTATCTAAAATTTATAATTGTTGTCGGCTATCTATCCCTATATCTTTGCAATGTAAGCTTACAGAGATAGTTAATTTATAGGCGGGTTCCGAAAAGCCGAGAAGAGAGTAGGAAGAAAATTACTAATCAATGAATTATTATATTGTTAAAATTATGAGTGACTCCAACGGAGCTCTCAGCATAACTTATGTGAAAGAGTTTGACCAACTCAATGATACCAATAGAAATACAGCTATACAAAAGGCTATTAATGAATTCCGAACACAACATGGAAATACGCCTATTTATCCCATAGTATATTGGAGGAATGCAAACAGTAGTGAAAATGCACATCAATATCGAGAAGATGCAATAAATGCAAATGGAACAACCATACCCTCAGCAGAATGGCACAGCCTTAGAGCTTAAATATCAGACTATAGAGGAGAGGTCTCTCTCCTCTATAACCATTTCACTTCATCAAATAAAAAAACAACACTTACAATCTGCTTCAATCGCATCCAGCCTCCAACGCTATTAATATAATCGATTACTTTCCTATTCGCATCATCAACCTTCTGTCTATTGAAATCAATATAGATAGATGTTACCGAAGAGCCTATTTCATGCCCTAACGCTTCGGAAATGGTTTCTTTGGGTATATCCAAGCCTGCCGCTATGGTTGCCCATGTATGACGGGCCCAATACGTCGTGATTTCTGGGAATAACGGTTCCCTTTCTTTTCTGCCTCCCCTACCCTTTCGTTCGAAATTTCCAATCTTCCGAAGGCCTCTATTCATCGCCATCATATAATTTCTATAATTCCCGCTCGACGTTTCCATAGCGCTTAATAAATACTCTTTCCCTCTATATCGACTAATTATTTCCATCGCTTCCGGCTCAACCTTCACAGAGTATAATTTACCCGTTTTTTCACGCTTATATTCAATTCTATCACCTACAAGCGCCTTTACATTAAACAAGTCTATACCATTAATGCCAATAAGATAAATCATCAACATGAACATATCTCTATATTCCTTCTGGTACTCCTCACACTCAAAGTCACGTAATAATGCAAGTTGCTCAACCGACATAGACCGTTTGCGGGTCTCTTCCTTTTCTATTGTGAATTTCCTGAAAGGATAAAGCTCAGTTTCTTCATTATCTATCGCATAATTAAATACTGAACGAATATTTCTCAAATGAATAGAGCGTGTATTAACCTTTGTTCCTGCATCCGACATCCATCTATCAAAATTTTCAAGCCATTTGCGGGTTATCGTATCAAACGTGCAATTCTCATCAAATGAAGTGATTTTATTTTTAGTTCCTACATAGCAATCAATTGTATTCTTTTTGGTTTTCGTAGCAATGAAATCATCTATGTAGTCTACAAACTTCTTTTCGGTTGCAGAGTTATTTTTAAGCGCCCTTTCGATTTGCTCTTTCAATGCCCTATCACTTGTCCGCTTTAACTTCCCGCTTTCATCCAGAAGGATTATCAAAGTATCGACTTTGTTTTTTAGGTTCCTAATCGCTACGTTTCTAACTTTGTAGTTTTTGGCCTCTTTTGAGTACTCTGTTCCCGTCCATGTTTCAGGCGTAGCAGAAAACTCGGTACTAACAAGAAACTTGTTATTATGTCTCACGTTAATCTTTATAGGAAATGTTCCGTCTTTCTTAGAACGACGAGTGTCGAGATAAAAATTAGCTGTTGCCATACTATATATATTAGAAGTTTGGTGCAAATTAGGGTGCAAAATTTGCACCGGATTTGCACCACAAATATAATAAATACCCGTCAGAAGCCACCAGAAACGGCGCAAGAAAAAGAGATAATGCAATAAAAAAGCCCTTTACGTTATCGTAAAAGGCTGATTATTAATTTGTAGTGGGTACGAGAATCGAACTCGTATTACATGCGTGAGAGGCATGTGTCCTAACCGTTAGACGAACCCACCCGATTGAAAATTAGATTCAAAAAAGAGCTAAGCAATAAACTCAGCTCTTCTTTGTCATCTTAAAGTTGAGATTTGGTGCGGAAGCTGGGGGATTCGAACCCCCGGTACGGTTACCCGTACGTCAGTTTAGCAAACTGGTGGTTTCAGCCACTCACCCAAACTTCCTTTTTAACCGCATTTCCTCTCAAATGCGATGCAAAGATAGAGGGAACTTTTGAACTACGCAAATCTTTCTGCAACATTTTTTTCAAGGATTTTATGCGAAATAAGTTAACCGGCTAAGTTTCAAATGTTAAAGGAGAGAACTTTTTTTTCATACACTTCTTCCTCCGGCCGGACATCGGAGTAAAACGAATCTTTTTACTTTGAAAAATTGATTTATATCAACCGATTTTCGTACTTTTGCCCCGCAATCTATAATAACTTATCAATATATAACATAATGGAAAACCTGAAAGAGACAGTGGATATTGTTGTAAACTCCAGATATCCGGAGATGAACAGAGAGGGACGAGAACTACTGGCACAGGTCTTGATACGCAAAGAGCTGGAAAAGGGTGAAATGTTGTTGAATGAAGGACAAATAAGCCGCCACATGGTTTTTGTCGGTAAAGGGATGTTGCGGCAATTTTATTATAAAAACGGAAAAGATGTCACCGAGCACTTCTCATACGAAGGATGTATCCTGATGTGCATCGAAAGCCTGTTAAAACAAGAACCTACCCACCTGATGGCTGAAGCATTGGAACCGGCGGTAGTATATATGCTCCCTTATGACGTCCTGCAAAAGTTGCTGGAACAATCCAAAGAAATCAATGCTTTCTATCGTAAGGTACTGGAATACTCACTCATCGTATCGCAAATAAAGGCCGATTCATGGCGTTTCGAAACAGCACGCGAACGCTACAACCTACTCTTGCACCATCATCCGGAGATCATCAAACGAGCTCCGTTATCACACATTGCATCCTACCTGCTGATGACCCCGGAAACACTCAGTCGTGTTCGTTCGGGAGTACTGTAAAAAACATTTTTTGATTTATATCAAAACGTAATTCAACTACATGCTGTATTTTTGCAGCAGTTAATAAATAGGTTGTTTTTTATAGGAATAAAGATTAGTTTTTAGGTAACAATTAAAAAAACAGGCAGCGTCAACTATTTGACGCTGCCTGTTTTTTATCAGACACTTTCCATCATTCATATAGATCATGCTGTGCCATTTCTTCAAAAAGTCCGGCGAGTTTCTCTACGATCGGTTTCACATAACGCTCTCCTTTTTCCGCTGTTGCTTTTTTCGGGTTTCCTACACCACTGTCTACTGTTGCTTTATCCCAATGGCGAGGTGCCCAAGCTACTTTTTCGTTCAGCGAAGCAATGGCAAACGGTTTCGATTCACCATCACCGGCCTCAGCCAGATTCACCAGTTCCGGATGATAGTGCATCATCACGGAAGTTTCCGATTCTCCGGCATGGTCGTCAATCTCCGCTTCAAAATAGCCTTTGGGCGACACCACCTCAAACCAGTTTACGGCAGCAATCAGAAAGTCGGGATATTCAAAAGCAAGGTCACGAATCATCCCTTTAAAATTATTCCCTCCGTGTCCACTCAAAATCAACAGCTTACGAAATCCTTGTACATGAAGGGACGATACGATGTCTTCCAGAATAGCCTGCTGGGTAGCATATCGGGTATGGATACAGAACGGCAATTCACGCTGCCCGGGATTATGCGCTCCGAAAGGTACGGGCGGCATCACCATGCAACGGACACCCGAACGGCTAAGTGCCAGTTCGGCTGCCTCCACAGCAATATCATGGGGGAGAATGCAATCGGTGAGATACGGCAAATGTAAATTATGGGGTTCCGTAGCTCCCCACGGCAAAATAATAACATCATATTTCATCTCTTTCACCTTACCAAGGCAGGATACTGAAAGATCTACTTCTTTATTCATGGTCTTCTGTTTTTAGAATTCAAATGTGATATCACAAAGATATGAATAAAATCAGAAACTTAGTTCATAATCTTTATCCCCACAAAATAAGTCCTCGGCTGAGTCGGTCCGTAGAAGTAACCTGCATCCCGGAATTCTCCCTTGTCCAGATCCTTCTGGAAGCTATTAAATATATTCTGTACTCCTCCGTTTACCTGCATTTTGATATGATCTTTCAGCACAAAAGTATAATTCAGTTTCAGGTTGAGATCCATGAATTGCGGAGTGTGCTCCATGCGTGACTTCTCGATGTATCCGGCCATGTGCGGCACAATCATCTTACCGGTATAAGTACCCGAAAGCGAGAAATCGAAATTCTTTAATGGTGCCGACGTAAAAGTGAAATAACCGTAGTAGTCCGGCGTACGGGGCATGCGTTTCGTAGTCTGCTCTTCTTCTCCTTCACTGGTCCATACTTCCGCCCGGTTATATCTGCTGCGCTGCACCGTAAATCCCAACTGCAACTGCGCTTCGCGTCCATGGGCTACCTTTGCATCCAGATTGACACCATATACTTTGGCCCCGCTGCCGTTCCGGCGCTCTTTTATCTTATCTCCATTTTGGTCCTCACCGATATCTTCGAGCACAAATACATGATGTAAATCCGTATAAAACCCTTCGAGAAGAATGTTTGACTGCCAGTGCCCCATCGGGAACGACCAATCCACCGAACCGCTGAAACTGTTGGAGCGCTCTTCACGAAGTCCGTCGGCCAACCGGATCTGTACTCCTTCACCCCCCACAGCCGTTACATGCAAGTCTTCATCGTATGCTTGTGGTGCCCGGAATCCGGTAGAGTATGTCAGACGTGCCTGCAAATTATCGCTCGGTTTATATAAGAAATTCACACGCGGGCTAAAAATCGGATGATCGATCAGGTTATGCTTGTCCAGACGTGCCCCTACAAGCATCGTCCAGCGATTCAACCGCCATTCGTTCTGTACAAAACCTCCGGCAATACGCACATCCTGCTGCATGTCGCGGTGATATCCCGTCATCACATCGTGTAGTGAGTTGCTCTGATACTCTACACCGCCGGTAAACGTAGCCGGAGCAAAAAGACAGCGGTCCATGTTGCCCACATACATACCTCCCACTACCCAAGTCAGGTCGTTTGTCTTACCATAGGCATTCATGTCTTTCTGTGCACCGTAATAGCTGTTGCGATCCGTATGCTGGATAGAACCGTATACGGACATTTTATGCTTCTCGCCCCAGTAACGATCGTAACTCACTCCTCCACTATTGATGATATGTTTCGTTTGTTCAGTAATATCCGCCTCGTGGGGTTGCAAATTGAACTTATTTCCTCCCCGCCGGAATTCGTTTGTCGTGTGATACTCCACATTGATACGGCTAAAATAGTTAGGACGATAATAAGCACGCATCCCGAATGTATTCATATTTAGCTTACCGAGTTCCGAAAAACCGTCTCCGTCGGCATCATAAGGATTCCGGTTACGATAGGTCTCGTACAGGGCGATGCCGTACGAATTGTCTTTTGCCACCAAAGAAACGTTTCCTCCCATATATTGCTCCCACGACTTGCCATTCATATTAGACATCGTGCTTGCCACCTGGAAAGAATTATTAATCGGGTCTTTCGTAATAATATTGATCGTTCCTCCTACGGCATTGGCACCGAACAGCGCCGAACCACCACCGCGTACCACTTCCACACGTTCGATCATGTTTACCGGAATCTGTTCCAGCCCGTACACTCCCGAGAGAGAGCTGATGATAGGACGGCTGTTAATCAGGATTTGCGAGTAAGGACCTTCCAATCCATTGATACGCACCTGTGGGAAACCGCAATTCTGGCAATTGTTCTCCACCCGAAGCCCCGACTGGAAGTTCAACGATTTAGCCAGATCGGTAGAGTTCACCGTCTCAAACAGTTTAGCGCTCATCACGTTTACGACCACCGGTGCCGCCTTTCGGCTCACCTCGTTCCGGTTGGCCGAAACCACCACTTCATCTGTCGTAAAACTTACTTCTTCCATTTGGAAATGAACCACGGACGTAGCCTCTGCACTGACCGTAATTGTTTTTTCCTGTGTTTTATATCCCATCACCTGTACACGGAGCGTATATTTACCGGCAGCCAGTTTACGGAATTCAAATTGTCCTTCCTCATTGGACACCGCACCGCGGTTGGTTCCCAAAATCATCACTGTTGCGAATGGGATATTTTCTTCAGTGCCCTTCACAATAACGTGTCCGGCAATCATATTACCTTCTTTAATCGGATTGACCGCATACGAACTCATGCTTACACAAGCAAGCACAAGCATAACTATATAATGTTTCATTCTTTTTTGTTAACCATAAAAGACGAATCAGCAGTAACACATGTAACACACTTACACGCAGTACCCACCTTTTGGAAGCATTACGTTCACTCCCAAATACTGATTCGCAGTTGTATATTTAAATGTAAATGAGTAAAAGAAAAGAGGGGAGCATAGCCCACCACCGATTATGTGGTGAATGCGAATTTTGACATATCCCCATTTTTAAGCTAACTCTGCCGGAGGGGCCCGCAGAGAAATCACCTGCAGATGTGTTCCGGCCGTCACCGGTATACTCTCCGGTATCTCTACGGTGAACAGAATCGGGCGTTCGGGTGTAAAATCATAATGCACATCGACTTCCAAAGAATGGAATGAGGCAAAATGTGCAATAACAATAATGTTGGAAGCAGTATGCGAGTGGGTACCTTTGTAGGGATGAGAGTGAGCTATCATCACACCGTTCACGTAATGCACATGAGTAAACATTGTAATGCTTACCTGGTACGTTACGAACAGCGTCAATAACAGAAACGATAATAGAATCTTTTTGATGTGTCCCACCTACTATACTCTTATTTTAAGGCGGCAAAGATAGTCATTATTTTGATAAATAGCCGCACATTTCTTCCAGATATTTCCGATCTGTTTCATCAAAGAAATTCAATAGATCGCTGTCTATGTCCAGCACTCCCCATACCTCACCGTCTTTTATCAGCGGAACCACTATTTCCGATCGGGATAACGAACTGCAAGCAATATGTCCCGGAAAAACTTCCACATCCGGCACCAACAGCGTAGCACTCTCCTGCCAGGCAGTACCGCAAACTCCTTTGCCTTTCCGGATACGTGTGCAAGCCACCGGACCTTGGAACGGGCCCAGTACCAACTGATCCTGCTTCACCAAATAAAAACCCACCCAGAAAAAGTCAAAAGCCTCCTTCAGGGCAGCAGCCACATTGGCCAAATTGGCCACTAAATCCACCTCGCCCTCTATCAGGGATCTCACCTGAGGTAGCAAAGAGAGATATTGCTCCTCTTTGCTACCCGATATAAATGTCAGTTCTTCAGCCATATTATTTTATTTTCCACCAAACAGATATTCATAATCTCTCTCTGCGGCAGGGTTCACCCACTCTTCCGGTACAAATATCCATTGGTTCAGCGCACGCGGATCAAGCGTACCTTTCTTCTCGATATACTGCATCAGGTAGAAACGGAGGTCCTTGTCCGTAGAGAAGATAATACGCTCTTTCAGTTTCTCCTGCGGGATTCCCGATCCTTTTGTTAGCAGTTCTCCCCCGCCGTTGCCACGATAAGAGTTCAGCGCCACTTTGTAGATATGATCCATCCGGAACGGAGAACCGTCCGCCATACTGACAATAGTCACTTTTTCTCCCTTCGGTCGGGTCACATCCACTGTGTAGATAATTCCCGCAGCCGAATCGAAATTAAAACTAAAATTCTGGAACGAAGCCCGGTCTTCGGCACCTGCCCTACGTTTTTCTTTCAGCCACAACAAGTGGTCTTCGGGAGATTTCATCCGGTTCGTCCACATATAATAGGACTCTTCCAGGAAGTCTTTAATCTCTTTGCCCGACAACTTCATCACATAAAGCATATTTTCGTACTTATACAGATTGAACATGTCGCTCACACGAATATCTCCTTTCTTTATCTCTGCATCGAAAGATAACGGAGCGGCAAACGAAATATCCGCTCCCGAAATATCGAGTTGCAACGAATGGATAAAATCAATAAATGCCGACGAACCGAAATAGGCGGGACGGGTAGACAGATCTTCTGTAAATACTCCGATCTTCTTAGAAACAAACTTCTCAACCGCCCCGTATTGCAATGCGAAATGTCTCATAAAGGACTCGCTGACTCCGTATTCTTTTGTATCCGTCAGCACACCGTCTATCTGTTTGCTCACCACTTTACCGTCTTTCAACTTTAAAGTCACGTCAATGTCCGACACTACGATTCCGTTGCTTGCCGGATCGATCACCAGTACGGAGTCGCCTGCCACATTCACCACCTTCTTGCACTCCCGCGCATGGTCGTGCCCCATCAGCACCATATCAAATCCCGGTACATTCTTCGCCACATTCAGCGAAGCATTCTCGTTATACTTGCCTGACATCACAAAAGCATCTTGTCCGGCATGAAACAACCCGATCACCAGATCCGGATTTTCTTTCTCACGAATGACTTTCATCCACTTCCGTGCTGTCTCTTCCATATCGTCAAACCGCAGTCCCTGCCACAGATTCTCTGACAACCACGCGGGAATAGCCGGCGTAATCATTCCCAGCACCACAATCTTCACTCCGTTGCGCTCCAACACCCGATAAGGAGGAAGATGGGTCTCTCCCGTAGCCGTTTCAACGATGTTTGCCCCCAGCACCGGGAAATTGCACTCACCAATCCAGCGGTCGAATACAGCGCGTCCTGTTTCCACATCATGATTTCCCATGTTCCCGGCATCGTATCCCATAAAATTCATCATCTCGGCACATACGTGAGGTGCCACTGTATCTATATAATTATAATAGTATGCCGAAGGCTGTCCTTGCAGAATATCTCCGTTATCCAGCAATATAAGGTTTTCCTTATACACCTCCCGGTTCTTTTGCACCAACGCATATACACGTGCAAGACTTCCGCCCCACTCCTTTTGTGTAATGAAGTTATATGGAAAGTAATTACCATGTACATCACTGGTCTGCACAATTTTCAGTTTCACCTCTCTCTCTTGTGCCGGCAACACACATACCAGGCAGAGCAAGAAAGCATACATACAAATCAATCTTTTCATCATAATCATCTTTTAAATTTGATTTACCACCAAATAACACTGAGTCTCACCGGGAGAATTTAAATAGGGAATAAACTCTATGAGACTTTGTGTGACCCTGTGGTAGTCTCTTTTTCTTATAACGGGTGCGAAACCACAAATCTCGCCCCATCTTCATAATCCGGGTCGATCCAGATATCGCCACCCCATTTATCTACCGTGAGTTTACAGATTGAGAGTCCCAATCCGGTTCCCTGCGCATACTCGTTCAGCTTCTCGAACCGTTCGAATACCTGTTTCTGTTTCTCCTTCGGAATACCGCATCCGGTATCCGCCACCGCAAACAACACCCGGTTCTTCTCCTTCTCAACCTCAAACTGCAATGTGATCGTACCATTCTTGGTGAACTTCGCCGCATTGGTCAGCAGATTGATAAGCACTTGCTGTAAGCGTTGAATATCTGTCTGCAGAACAAAGGAGTCGGTCTTTGTCTCAAAAACAAACCGGTTACCCGATTCTCTGCGGGACATCTCCACCGACGATAATGCCTGCCTGCACAGTTGAACCACATCGCAGTCTTCCGATGTCAGTATCACCTTGTTCGCCTCCAGCCTCGACAGATCGAGTATATCATTAATCAGTCGTAACAGCAGGTCGGAGTTCGACTGGATAATTCTGAAATAATTCCGCTGATCCTCTTCCGAGCTCCCACCCGAAGCCAGCACATCCGAGAATCCTACAATCGCATTCAGGGGTGTTCGTATCTCATGACTCATATTGGCAAGAAAAGCACTCTTCAGCCGGTTCGACTCTTCCGCCCGGTCCTTCGCTTCATACAAAGCAACTTGCGAACGCTCCAGATCGTCTTTCAACCGCTTTGTCCGCAGATAGAAATAGATAGAAACCAGCAATCCTATCACCAGAATGCAGAGGACACCTACACCCACCCAAATCTGATACCGGTACTGTTTATAGAAAGAGGGTGATTCATTGACCAACTTTACCTTCATCGGCAAAGCAGCCACATCTATCTTCTGTTCCTTCACTTTCTTACTGTCCAGCAACGCTTCCGTACTCACTACTTCTACCCGCATATTCGGATCTTCAGGATTATCCAACAACTTGACCGCCTCCTCCGCCAATTCCTTACCGAATGTCCGGAAAACGGGAACCACTCCGCCTACGGCCCAATAACCCAGACCGATGGAAGTAGCCGTAAACGTCGGTACATCCGGAATCGCCTCCATCATCGAATACGTAGCATTGCGCATAAAATAGCCTTCGTTCTTGTCCACTCTCCAAGTGCCTAACAGAACGGCCGTATGCTTCGGCAATTTCCGAAGTTCATCCACAATAGTATAAATGGTATGTTCGCGCCCGTCCAGCAAAATCAGGTTCATATCCGGAAACTGTTTCATTTCCTTTCGCACATGAGCTTGCAAAGTGACGCCACCGTAAGTATTGTCGGATATAAAAGCAATGTTCTTCGTATCGGGATAGATTGCCCGGATCATGCGGATGTTCGACGCGATGTCGTATTCGTACAGAAAACCGCCGCATACCTGGTGCTTCAGACTGTCTTCATAAAAATCGGAGGATTCCGGCATCCAGTGTGCCAGATCTTTCCCGTCGTCCGGCAAAAGCACCACGTTCCTGCTGGTCAGTGCGCACATTACCGGCACTTCTCCTGTCACCGAGTCATTCAGCGACAGATAAGACGCCCACGCCTCCTGTCCGAACAGAATGATCAGCGCCGGTTCCTGGCTTCCCCGATATTTATCCAGAATATTCTCCATCACTCCCTTCCAGCGGGGAAAGTCTGAGAAACTCTTACAGTTCATGTTTTCAATGACCACTCCCCGTTTGCCCCCCAGCCTCTGATATTCGTCCATAAAGTCGGATACATTGGCAGAAGTCGGATACGCTCCCGGATTGTACGAACAGATCATCAGGATGGGTTTCTCACCGGTAGCAGCATGTCCTGCCATGGGAGGACAGCAACCGATAACTAACAGAAGTAAATAAAGAATATATTTGAACGATACCGGCATATTCATCTGTTTTAGAGTGTGTGTATCCGCTTTTTTATGCCCGCAAAGATAGTAAAAGTTGATGGTTATAGCAGATTTATTGCGTACATTTGTCGCTCAATGTCCTAAAAATAGTTTATGGAAATTTTTCACAAAATGATTTCGGCAGCACTCAACCTGCCGGAAAAGCAAATCAGTAATACTCTCGGGCTGTTAGCCGAGGGAGCCACTATCCCTTTCATCAGCCGTTACCGTAAAGAAATCACCGGCGGACTCGACGAAGTGCAGATAGAATCTATCAAAACGCAGTACGATAAACTCTCAGAACTCGCCAAACGCAAAGAGACCATTCTCGGCACCATCGGCGAGCAAGGCAAACTGACGCCTGAGTTGCGGCAACGCATCGATGCCACCTGGGATGCCACCGCTCTTGAAGATATCTACCTGCCCTACAAGCCCAAACGCAAGACCCGCGCCGAAGCCGCCCGCCAGAAAGGACTCGAACCGCTGGCTCTGCTACTGATGATGCAGCGCGAGAACAACCTGGGCTCCCGTATTCCTGCGTTCGTCAAAGGCGATGTCAAAGACGCGGAGGACGCTCTGAAAGGTGCCCGCGACATTATCGCCGAGCAGGTGAGCGAAGACGAACGTGCCCGTAATGCAGTGCGTAATCTCTTTGCCCGCCAGGCTGTCATCAGCGCTAAAGTAGTGAAGGGTAAAGACGAAGAGGCCGCCAAATACCGGGACTATTTCGACTTCTCTTCTCCCTTGAAACGCTGCACCTCCCATCGCCTGCTGGCGATCCGCCGTGCCGAGGCCGAAGGTTTGCTGAAAG
>ULUT01070215.1_pt1 | contig 12723 bp, 9 predicted proteins | sample 1958691 | NCBI WGS metagenome assembly ULUT01 (sample SAMEA4835766, study PRJEB28245) | human gut metagenome | biome: gut microbiome; material: fecal sample | place: Denmark | collected 2008 | reverse complement strand
ATCCACCAGTTTCTGTTATCTCAAGGATACACCATCAGTTATCACCTTTCCCTCCGGACAGAGGTAATTCCAATCGAAGTGCATTATGTGAGTACAATTCTTCTACGCGTTTGGACGATTCCTTTCTGCCTGTTTCATCCATATCGTAAAGAATGACTATATGACGGAATTTTCGTTCAAGCATTTCAATAAGCGATTTTGGAAATGAAGCCGTTTCGCTGTTGAAACATATGGCGTTAAATCCTCGTGCGGTAAGCGACATCACATCCTTTTCCCCTCCGGTGATAAAAAGCATATCCCCTTTGTTGGGCAATTGCTCCAAACCGAAACAATATACAGGCGGCATCTCTCCACCATAAAAGAATCTCATCTTAATGCTTTTTGGACGGTACATTTTTGCAAATCCCAATCCTGAATAAGCGAAAACAGGTTCTGCCGAAGTCGAGCAGATTCTATACTTTTCGTTTGAACGGTTGTATCCTTCAAATGTTTGTACTGAACGTACATTATATTTATTGAGAATTTCTTGCTTAATACCGTATTTCTGCCAATATGCAAGTTCGTTCGGTGAAAAGGGCTTGGTCTCAATATGAAAGTCCTTCTTTGCAGGAATCTCACTCATATTTTTGTGCTGTTCTATTTGTTGTTTACAAGTGGAAATATATTGTCCTCCTGATTCCAAACTGCCCACTATGATATGCATATCTGATACTATACGGCTGACAATCATTGGAAAATCCCTTTTCACATCCCATCCGTTCAGCATAGCAACAAACCAAAAGCAATCTCCGGAATAATCAGCGTTGCCAAAGTCTTTCATTTTGAACACTTGGGCATGACGGTCAAAATAAACATTGCATGAGGCCTTACGATCCTCATACAACGGATTTTTGAAGTTTTTCCCCGGACGGACCGGAAATCCAATATAATGTTTGAATACATCAAGTCCGCGACCTGTGCGTTCCAGTATTTCTTCCTTATCTATCATTTTTTGTTATTTGTGCAGTTGTTCAACAGGATATTATCCTTGTAATTGGATAATCGTCTGAGAGCATCTTCTTTAGTCATGCCCGGAATTTTGATACGAAAGCATTTTATGGACATAAACAGGGTGCTGTAAAGGAAACGGACTCCTCCCGTATCAGTGTATCTGAAACTGATGAATCCGCTTTTTCTCCATCTATACAATGTGGATTCTGAGATGTTGAATATATTCATCAAATCTTTTGTACTGATTTCCAAAGAATCGTCTATGTCACGGTACAACTCTGTGGTTCGCTCCACATAACTTTCTATTCTGTTAAGTTGCTCAATCAGCTTTTGATAAGCAGAACTATCGATGGTTATTACTTCCATAGGCTATTTATTTTTGTGGAATTTATGTTCGTCTATAATTTCAAGGCACTCTTTCAAGGCGGCAGGACTTGATATGCTGATATTTAAATTGATGTTATAGCTATTTTGCGGGCGACTTTCCTCAGAGGAAAGAATATCTGACAGATTTACCTGCATCGCATTACAAAATTGAATGATAGTTTCAAACTTTGCTTTGGTTTTACCCATTTCAATTTTTGATATTGCAGATGAAGTAACTCCATGAGCATCAGCGATATTCTCTTGCGACAACCCTTTTTGTTCACGGCACTTTCTTAGTAAAATTCCTATTTCTTCCATACTTGTAAAATTAATGGCGAACTGCTTGATAATGTGTTGCTTACTAAAACATAATTTTGCTTGTAAGGCACAAAATCTGTCAGCAGAGGCAAATAATTGTTATATGAGTAAATAGGAGTAAGAAACAGTTTACCTGTATGTTATAGCCGAAAAGAACAATAGACACATAAAAAGCCATCAGCAAAATTGCCAATGGCTTTAATAAATGAGAAACAACTTATAGGTTTATATTTTTTGTTTCAAAAACAAGTCGGTGAATATATAGTATTATTTAGTGAACACATCTCCCTTAGTGCAAGGTGCAAGCCTATATATATAAATAGGCTCGCACCTTGCACTAAAAAGTGTAGCAGGAAAGTATCGGAATAAATTTATTCTAAAGTTTTTGGCGGTAAGTTCAAATTATACTAACTTTGAACCGTGAAAAAATGATGGCATAGGCAGTCAAATGGGCTTCACAAAGCCTTCAGAAAATTGCTACAAATTTGCTACATTTGCTCTTTGTCTTGATATTAAAGTATTGATATACAGCAATAAAGAGTGACTGGTTCATAAACCTGTCTCTCCGCTGGAAAGGGGTATAAATCAAGTGTTTACGAGATTTATGCCCCTTTTATTGTATCCTCAAAAGTCTATTGCGTGTTTATCATGGAATATAGTCATGCGTCCTGTCAACGGTAGGACATTCCCCCGCTAATATCTTCTGAAAAAAGATGATGTATCCCCTTACTGTTTGTCCTAACTATGTCACATTTATATTATACCCTTCCAACTCACAATTCCCGTAAATATCGGATATACATGGAAATACTACGATGTATTTGTAATAATAATGTCCTAAATATCTGTTTTTATCGTTACTCATAAAGATAAACAGTTGATTGTGCTTGTATTTTTAAAATTATTTGTATGTTTGTATAGTCGCAATCGAGTGGCAGTGTTTTTTGCATTTTAGGAAAAAAGCGTTTAGCCGAACTTCTGTATAAAGGGATAGTCAAGACTTTGTGCTCTATAAGAAGCTAATGCCCTTACGCTTTTTATGTTAATTGGTTTGCACATAGGGCACAAGCCATAAATGTTTTGCAATATGATAAACACGTGTGTCGCTGTTCCTGTTTTCTTCCCGGAAAGTCTTTTCGGGATTTGAACCTCTCTGATACGGTATTCTCTTTACAATAGAGTGGCAGTTGCCTGTTATGAATATACTTAAACTAACCATTATTACTACTAACCGTTTTTATTAATAACCTTTATGGACAAGAAAATTGTAGGTGTCAATGCCGGAAAAGTTTGGCAGGCACTAAATGAAGTAACTGAGATTTCAATCGTTGAGCTTGCCGAGAAGCTGAATTTAAGCGTGGAGAGCACAGCATTGGCAGCAGGTTGGCTGGCAAGAGAAGACCAGATCAGCATAGAGCGAAAGAATGGAACTATCGAGTTGCAGCGAAAGAACGCTTATACGTTTAATTTCGGCTAAGAGCAGCTCCGACCATAGCATAATGTTCCCTATACTTCCGGTGACGAAAATTTGCCGGACGTATAGGGAATTTGTATCTTTTATTGTGCCGGAATCCAGCTGTCTACCAATGCTTGATGTTCTTTCATCCACTGACGGGCGGCATAGGTTTCCGTTTTCCGTGTTTCTTCCACAGCGGTCATCAGCGAACTGATTTGTTCGTCATTCAGCCGGATATTCCGTAAAAGTTCGGTAACAAACGGCTCCTTCTCACTAAAGCCTTTCCAAGTTACGGTGTGGATGGATTCCGCCTTGCCATATATCTGTTTGGGGTCGTCCAGTACTTTCAGTTTATAACGTCCGAACATCCAGTGCGGAGTCCAGCCGGTTACTACCACCCATTCTTTCTTCTGAATAGCCTTTCCCAGCGAGGTGGTCATGGCGGGAGCGCTTGCGGTCATCAGTTTGTAGTCCAGCCCGTAGCCGTCCAGTGCCTTTTCGGTTGTTTTCATAATTCCGGCTCCTGCGTCGATGCCGATAATTTTTCCGGAGAATTTATCCTTATACCCGTTCAATTCTTCGATAGATTGGATAGTGACGTATTCCGGGACTACCAGTCCGATGCGTGCATTATCGTATACATCGCTGATGATTTCCAGTTTGTCGCCGTATTGCTCCATATAATCATGCATGGTTACCGGCATCCATACATCCATAAATACGTCCGCTTTTTTACGCGATAATGAAGCGAAAATAGGGGCTAAATCTGCGTTCAGCATTCGTACGTCGTAGCCGTGTTCTTCCAGTATCACTTTGGCCAGATGAGACATTGCGATACCTTCCGACCAGTTGGCGTAGGCTATGCTGATTTTCTTATCGTTGTTGAGGTGGCCGCAGGCTGTTGCCAGCAAAGCTGCCAGTAACAGTACGGCTGTTGTTTTCAGTTTGTTCATATTCCTTATTCCTTTCCTGTTCTATTGTTTTTTCTTTTTGCCTTGCGCCATACCCTGCGTGATGCGGTCCAGTACGATAGCCAGTATGACGACAGCTATACCGCCTTCAAAGCCAAGTCCTATTTTCATCTGGGTGATTCCTTTCAGGACGACTTCTCCCAGGCCGCCGGCCGAAATCATTGCGGCGATCACTACCATGGACAGAGACATCATGATTGTTTGGTTTATTCCCGTCATTATGGTTGGCAATGCCAGCGGTAGCTGTACTTTATAGAGTAACTGCCAAGGGGTGGCGCCGAAAGAGCGGGACGCTTCCACTACATTTTTCGGAACCTGACGGATACCGAGCCCGGTCAGTCGTACTACCGGTGGCATGGCAAAAATGACGGTTGCAAATGCTCCCGGTACAGTGCCCAGTCCGAAGAACAGTACTGCCGGAATCAGATACACAAAGGCTGGCATGGTTTGCATGAAGTCCAATATCGGACGCATGATTTTATTGCATCGGTTGCTGTTGGCAGTCCAGATACCCAGCGGCACTCCCAGCAGCAGTGCGAGACAGGTGGACGATAGTACGAGTGCCAAAGTCTGCATGGTCTCTTCCCAGAAGCCCATTCCGTAAATCAGCAGCAGTCCCAGCACGGTAAATACTGCCGTACCCTTACCCGATTTCATCCAGGCAAGAATTACCAGTACGGCAATGGTGATATAAAAGGGAATCCCGTACAGCACATGCTGAAAGCTGTCTATAAAGCTGCCGATACCGATGCTCAGAGTGTCAAAGAATGTAGCGAAGTTATTTGTAAGCCAGTTGATGGCCGTTTCTATATATTGTCCTATATTTATCATAATTCTATTGCGTTTTGAATGATTTCATTGATTTCTTCCTTGTTCTTTCCGGTTACTTCGATGATAAGTGATGACAGTGGAACCACTCCCTGGAATTCCCGGTTCTCGTTCACTACCCAGATAGGTGAGTTGGTGCGCGTCATCAGCGGCAGGATATCCTCAAGTATGGCATCGCTCAGTACGGAGTGCACTTCATGGCGCACAACGGTGTCTATCGAGCGGATTTGCTCCTTTCGCAGTTTTATCAGGTCGTTCAGTCTGACCTCGCCAATCAGGATATTGCCGGCATCTACCACAGGCAGTACGGTCAGATTGCGTTCACGCATTTTACGAATCAACACTTCCGGCCCTTCTTTCTTCAGTCGCGCTACGAGCGGTTTGTCTACCATGATAGAGCTTGCGGTGATAATCTTGGAACGGTCTACATTTTCTACGAAACGCTCCACATAAGCATTGGCGGGTTCGGTCAATATCTCTTCCGAAGTGCCTGTCTGTACGATTTCGCCGTCTTTCATAATGGCGATGCGGTCACCCAGCTTGATGGCCTCATTCAGGTCGTGGGTGATAAAGACGATTGTCTTTTTCATTTTCGACTGTAAAGTCAGCAGTTCATCCTGCATCTGTACGCGTATCAGCGGGTCGAGGGCGGAAAAAGCTTCATCCATCAGCAATACTTCCGGGTTATTGGCAAGGGCGCGTGCCAGTCCCACACGTTGCTGCATACCGCCGGAAAGTTGTCCTACCATTTGGTTTTCATAGCCTTTCAGCCCTACCTGTTGCATACATTCCATGGCTTTCTTCTCACGTTCTCCCTTTTTTACTCCTTGCAGTTCCAGCCCGAAAGCGATGTTGTTCAGTACGGAGCGGTGGGGCAGCAATCCGAAATGTTGGAATACCATAGCGAGCTCTTTTCTGCGTATTTGCAATAACTCCTGTTTGGAAGCCTTTGAGATGTCTGTTTCGTTGATTATGATTTCTCCTGAGGTAGGGCGTATCAGGCGGTTTATACAGCGTAGTAAAGTTGATTTCCCGCTGCCGGACAGTCCCATGATTACGAATATTTCACCTTCGTTGATAGAGAGATTGGCATCCTTTACGGCGACGGTACATCCAGTTGCCTTTAATATTTCCTCTTTGGTTTTGCCCTCTTTCAGCATTTTCTCTGCTTTATGTTTTTCTTTTCCGAAAATTAGGTATAGGTTTCTGATTTCTATTTTACTCATAATAATATTGTTTATTTTAACTAATGGTTCAGGTTCACGTTTCATTTTCAGACCGGGGGCGGTTTATTTAACTCGGTTTGTCCTGGGTAGGACAAGTAAATATGGAATTAAAAATGAGGGATATTTGTCGTTTTCTGTTATATAAACGGGCTGTCGGTGCGCTTTGTTCAGGGGCGGTTAAAAAAATCCCGTCCTGCTTTCACAAGTAAGACGGGAAAACGACAAAATTTATAATAGCCTTTTAAGAGGGCTATACAAGTATCTAAAAAAAGATAAATGCATAATAAGAAAGGGAACTAAAAAAGCCCCCGACTTGTTAATATTGACACCACTCATGTACTAACAATAAATGCGATAAACGCACCGTCGAGGGCTTAATGCCTTCCCGTTGCGTATATCGCATTTATCGTACATAAGTGGTACTGCAAAAGTAATAATTAAATTTGATTATCGAAGCTTTTTTCGCTTTTTACTTGAATTTGGTCGAATATAATATATTTCGGCTGATTATTTATGCCAAACATTTGGTAAATTCGAAAACTTCCTCTACTTTTGCGCCCCGAAAAGGAGAGGTGCTCGAGTGGTTGAAGAGGCACGCCTGGAAAGCGTGTATACCCCAAAAGGGTATCCGGGGTTCGAATCCCTGTCTCTCCGCGGTTAGCATTGATAATCAGTGTTTTAAGAGGAGCTTGCCCGGCTTTACATCATGAATGTAAGGCCGGGTTTCTTTTAATGATGTTAGTGTTTGAATGAGTCGTCTCTTTTTATATGCTCCCCCGATGTTATTTTGTTATATGGCAAATAGTTCTATATAATTTTATTTGTTTACTTTTATTGTATTTAGAAAGTTTCATATAGCTTCAGTTATTTAGTTTTCAATAGAAGTAAATCACTTCTATTTTTCAGTTTCTCATTTGTTGTTACTCGTAAATTATATCTTTTGAGCTATATTAATTTAATATTAATCTGAGATTAATTTTATTTGGACTGCTTTTTTAAGGGTTTTCCGTTTCCTTTGTGTTCAAAAATCAAAGTATTTAATTCAAACCAATATTGATAGAATGAAAAGGAATATGACTTTAAAAAGTTTGCTGTTGGTTGTGTGTGCGTTGTCCGGAAATGTTTTTGGACAAAGCACATTGAGTAATGGCAAGTTGGTGTATAATTATCCATTTGCACCAAGTGAGGGTATTGTGAACCGAATGGAAAAGGAATATAGGTCGGAAGTGTGCTTGAATGGTTTCTGGGACTTTCAACCGGTTTCATTGCCGTCAACCTATGTGCAAGGAAAAGGAGTGGCTCCTGAATTATCTTTACCGGAAGAAAAGCAATGGAGTGATATTAGGATAAAAATACCTTCACCTTGGAACATAAACGCTTTTGCGAATAGAAATCTTGAAGGGCCAGACCATCGTAACTACCCGTCTTATCCAAAGGAATGGGAACAAGTGAAGATGGCTTGGATGAGGAAAAAAGTTACTATACCTACCGAATGGGCTGGACAACAGATAAAACTTTATTTTGAAGCAGTGGCCGGCGCAACGGAAGTTTATATTAATAAGGAGAAAGTTGGTGAGAACTTTGACCTCTTTCTGCCTTTTAGTATCGATATTACAGATAAAGTAAATGCAGGTGAAACAGTTGAAGTATTGGTAGGAGTGCGTAGCCAGTCCCTATTTGAGGATAATTCTACAATTGGGCGCCGTATTGTACCGGCTGGCTCTATGTGGGGATATCACATTGCCGGTATTTGGCAGGATGTGTATCTGCTGGCCTTACCTAAGGTGCATGTGGAAGACATATTTGTGAAACCTCTAGTATCTAAAGGAATACTGGAATTGGAAGTGACTGTGCAAAATAATATGGCAAAAAAGGCTGATTTGCAGGTTCAGGGTGATATTAACGAATGGGTTAATTTAGCTGGAACAGATGTTAACTCCGCTCCGATTCCGGTTTGGAAGTTAGGGAAAAAAGTATTGGAAGTGAAAGCTGTGAAAGTGTCTGTTCCGGCTAATGCTTCTACAAAAGTAGTACTACAAGTGCCTGTATCAGATGAATTGAGATTTTGGACTCCGGAATGTCCTAATCTTTATGCACTGTTGCTGTCTCTAAAAGTGAAAAAACAAAATTTAGATGTAAAATATGAGCGTTTTGGTTGGCGTGAGTGGACATTGAACGGTACTGTTCAATGTTTGAATGGTAAACCGTATCAACTGAGAGGTGACTCTTGGCATTTTATGGGGATTCCGCAGATGACTCGTAGATATGCTTGGGCTTGGTTTACAGCTATTAAAGGTATGAATGGAAATGCGGTTCGTCCTCATGCACAAGTTTATCCCCGTTTTTACTTGGACATTGCGGATGAAATGGGTATTTGTGTGTTGAATGAAACAGCTAACTGGGCTAGTGATGGCGGTCCGAAGTTGGATTCTGAACTTTTCTGGAAAGCTTCGAAAGAACATTTGACGCGTTTTGTTCTTAGAGATCGTAATCATGCTTCTGTTTTTGGATGGAGTATCAGTAATGAAAATAAACCGGTAATTTTGCATGTATTCAACAGATCGGAGCTGATGACTCCTCAGAAAAAAGCTTGGGAGGAGTGGAGAAATATTGTGCGGTTGAATGATCCTACCCGCCCATGGGTTTCGTCGGATGGAGAGGATGATGGCGATGGTATATTGCCTGTCACTGTAGGGCATTATGGTGATATGAACTCAATGAAACGTTGGATTGAAATAGGTAAGCCTTGGGGAATTGGTGAACATAGTATGGCTTACTATGGTACACCGGAGCAGGTCGCAAAATATAACGGTGAAAGAGCTTATGAATCTCAGCTTGGACGTATGGAGGGATTGGCAAATGAGTGTTATCATTTGTTGGCCAATCAACGTTCTATGGATGCTTCTTACAGTACAGTGTTCAACATGGCATGGTATTCTTTGAAACCTTTGCCGCTGGGTAAAAAAGATTTGACTTCAAAACCGGATATCAGCCGGGATGGTGTTTTCTTTACAGAATATAAGGAGGGAGTACCAGGCGTACAACCGGAACGTGTAGGACCTTATTGTACTACATTCAATCCGGGATATGATCCTAATCTGCCCTTGTATGACCCATGGCCTATGTATGATGCTATGCGTGCTGCCAATGCACCAAAGCATCCTGCTTGGTCGTCATATGCTGAGATTGATAAAAAGCAGTATGAGGCTCCGGAAGCGTTTCCTTCTGAGAAGTATAAGGAAATTATTTTTATAGGAAGAAAGGATAGTAAATTGAAAGGTATAATGGATGCACAAGGGGTGAAGTTTTCTACTAAAATAACTGCTCCTGCACAAATGATTTATATTGTAGATGGTACTTATGATCTGCCTGCCGCAGAAAAGAAGAGCATGTTGGTCAATCTTGCTAAAGGAGCCGATGTTTGGATATGGGGACTGACCCCTGAAACGGTAGATGTGTATAATGAGATACTGCCCCTTTCTGTAACGTTGGATAATTTGAAGCGTTCATCTTTCCTGCCGGTTCAGAAATCATGGATACGTGGGTTGAATAATTCAGATTTCTATTTCTGTGAACTTCAGCGGGCGGATGCTTCGGAATATTCTTTGAAAGGGGCCTTGGTAGAGGAAGGAGAGGTCTTGTTGAATGCTTGTAAAACGGATTGGAGAGCCTGGAACAAACGTCCGGAAGAGATAAAGACAGCTGGTACCATACGAAGCGAATATGAATGTACAGCTGCCACTCCTGTATTCGTGAGATATCAAAATGGGGCTTCCTGTTTTTACATCAGTACACTGAAAGAATTTACGAACTCAGAAAAGGGGTACAATACATTAAGGGCAATCTTGAAAAATGCAGGCATTGACTGCCAAGAGATTGAAGTAAAATCGAACGAGCTTTTTTTCTTACGTGATAATCAACTGGTTTTTCCTGCTGCTGTGAGAGATAAACTGATAAAAACAACTATGGGGCGGACTTTGGACATTTATGTGTTTAGTCCTCGTCCTCTGAATGATTTGCTGATAGAGCCCAATATGCCTAAACTGACATTAGTTGTGAAAACTAAAAAATGCCAGCTTTCTATTAATGATGAAGTATATGCAGCTGCCGAGAAAAATAGATATGAAGTTACTTATAAGGAGCTACCTCTATTGCAGGGTTGGAATAAAATAAGTATTGCAATCGGAGAAAATGATAAGAATGAATTCAGTGGTAGTTTTAGGTGTGATAACAGAAATGAATTCCTTCCTTCATTGAAAGCGTCATTTGTAAATCCTGAAGCAAAATAGTAGGTAAATAGATTGAAATTTAGGTATAGCTTATAGATTATCTTAAAAACGCCTTCGCTTTACAGTGGCTATACCTTTCCGCCGTTCGAAAGGTTTTCTGCGGAAAGGTATAGAGATAATCTATGTTCTGCCTTCCGGGCTTGGATTGGGCCGCACTATAAAATATTTTGTGTAAATGGAAAAATGGAGGTCCATCGTGCATTACGACATACCTCCTTATATTTAGGGACATTCAGTAAATAGCATAAGATTAGCCAACTAATTCATACTTAAAGTATTGCAAATTAGTTGGCTTTTTTGTATCTTTAGGTATTCCCCCGAAAATAAGGTTTGGCAGCCAAAACGGGGGAAATCCCCGGACTAAGATATGGCTAAGATACAAAATATTTCAGAGATTCACCCTACTTAGGGCTTTACAGAATTTGATATTCTGGAAAAATATCGCAAGAGTTTTAATGAGAGTGAGCTTGGCAGGCTTCATTCCGTTTTTCCGTTTGAGCGTATGGCAAAAGAAGCAGGTCTGTCGGAGCAGCGTCTAGGACGCAAGAACATTTTCAGTCCTTGTGCAAAGATCAGTCTTATGGTACTGAAGGCCTACACTGGCTTTTCCGACAGACAGCTGGTAGAACATCTTAACGGTAACATACACTATCAGATGTTCTGTGGAGTTATGATAGATCCATCCAACCCTATAACCAACTAAAAGATAGTCAGCGATATCCGTAACGAGATAGCCTCCCGTTTTGACATTGACGCTCTTCAGAAGGTCCTTGCCTTACATTGGAAGCCTTACCTTGAAAACCTTCACGTGTGTATGACTGATGCTACATGTTATGAAAGCCACATGCGTTTTCCTACAGACATGAAACTCCTTTGGGAAAGTATCGGATGGTTTTACAGGCATACCTGCCAGCATTGTAGGGATCTTGGCATAAGACGTCCGCGCAACAAATATACGGATGTTGCAAAATCCTATCTGTCTTACTGTAAGAAAAGAAAAAGGAAAGCTTCAAGGACAAGGATGCTCAAGCGCCGTATGATAAGGCTCCTTGAAAAGCTTATCATGCAGAAAGATGCGATTCATAGGGAGTACGGTGCTTCACTCCGATATACACAGGATTATCAGAAACGGCTTTCCATAGTTGGAAAGGTCTTGTACAGGAAAAGGAAATGTTTGAAGGCAGGAAGGTCAATGACCGTATTGTGAGCATTGACCGTCATTATATACGTCCCATCGTAAGAGGTAAGGAAACAAAGACCGTTGAGTTCGGTGCAAAAGTCAACAACATACAGATAGACTGAATATCTTTCATCGAGCACATCTCGTTCAAGGCGTTCAATGAGGGTATACGCCTTAAGGACTGTATCCGTGTGCAGCAGAAGCTTATGAGCGTTAGGGTAAGATGCGTGGCTGCCGACTCCATATATGCTAATAATGCCAACAGAAAGTTCTGCACGAAATATGGGATATCCATTTCCTTCGTGCGCAAGGGAAGGGCGGCAAAGGACGAGCAGTTGAGAAAGGTTCTCAGAAGTGAACTCTCAAATGAGAGAGCCACCCGGCTTGAAGGTAGCTTCGGCACTCAGAAACAACATTACTCACTCTCAAGAATAAAGGCGCGGAACAGGAAGACGGAAATCCTGTGGATCTTCTTCGGAATACATACGGCAAATGCCGTACAGATGATAGACAAGATCAAAAACAGACTGGATAAAGTTGCATGACATGGTTTTACAGACTGAATCAGAAGAGGTCATCAGACTTCTTCCGCAACATCATGTCTTGCCGGATAAGTTCAGGCGAGAAAACATAGAAAAAATACAATAAAAAGAGCATATGAAGGAGTCCGTAATTTGAACTGTGTCAGCTAAGGAAAAGAATAAAATATTAACTTTGCTAACACAGTTTATTTTATGAGTGAAGAATTTGATTTTGAAAGTATCAAGAACAAGGCTCTTGAACAGTTGAAGTCTGGTAAACCCTTGTTAGGTAAGGACGGTGCTTTTGCTCCGTTGTTGGAGAGTATATTAAATGCTGCCCTTGAAGGTGAGATGGACGCTCATCTTTCTGAGGATGAACGCATGAGTGGCAACCGTCGTAATGGCAAGATGCAAAAACAAGTACAGACTTCGATGGGAGAAGTCACCGTATCTACCCCTCGTGACCGTAACTCCACCTTTGAACCCCAGTTCATAAAAAAGCGTGAAACCATTCTTGCAGAAGGTGTTGCAGACCGTATCATCGGACTTTATGCTTTGGGAAACAGCACACGTGAGAT
>ULUT01059634.1_pt1 | contig 12743 bp, 24 predicted proteins | sample 1958691 | NCBI WGS metagenome assembly ULUT01 (sample SAMEA4835766, study PRJEB28245) | human gut metagenome | biome: gut microbiome; material: fecal sample | place: Denmark | collected 2008 | reverse complement strand
GTTAATAATGGCAGCGGCCTTTTCACCTTCGGAGCGGGCAATCGCGGCTTCCTTTTCGCCCGTGGCGAGGTTGATCTGTTCGAGCTTCTTACCTTCGGACGCGGCGACGACGGCACGCTTTTCGCGTTCGGCGGTGATCTGCGCCTGCATAGCGGTCAGAATCACCTGCGGGGGCGTCAGATCCTTGATTTCGTAGCGGAGCACCTTGACGCCCCAATTCAAGGCGGCTTCGTCAATGGCGGCCACGACTTCCTTGTTGATCTGGTCGCGTTCTTCAAAGGTGCGGTCAAGTTCCATCTTGCCGATGACGCTGCGCAAAGTCGTCTGCGAGAGCTGCGTAATGGCTTCAATGAAGTTCGAGGTACCGTAGCTTGCGAGCTTGGGATCCGTCACCTGAAAGAACAGAACGCCGTCTACGGAAAGCTGCGTGTTGTCTTTGGTGATGCAAATCTGACTCGGGGTATCGAGCGGCACTTCTTTGAGGCAGTGCTTGTAGGCCACGCGATCAATGAACGGGATGATGATGTTCAATCCCGGTTCCATCACTTCGAAGAATTTACCGAGGCGTTCTACGACCCACGCCTCCTGTTGAGGGACGACCTTGAGGCCCTTGGCAACCACCAACGCCGCAATCGCGACGAGCAGGACGGAAAAACTCAAAAATTCACTCATGATTCGCTCCTTTAAGCGTTTTCGGTTTCTTGTTCAAAGGTGAGCGTCGCAACGCTCAAAAATTCCGCGATATAGCGGGCTTGCTTGGGATTGACGAGGCCGTAGGACGCAATGAATTCTTCGTCCAAGGCTTCGATAAAGTGCTCCTCAATGCACGCGTACGTGATGACGAGGGAATTGAAGAGAAAACTCCTCAACACTTGGATTTCGTTCGGAAGCAGCGCTTCACGGGAGTACGTGAGCTTGCGGGCCGCCGACCGGAAGAGTTCGCCGTAGTGCTTCGTGAGATCGCGCGTGGGCTTATCCAAGGGGAAGACTTTCAGGAATTCCGCCATGACGTCTTCGCTTTCCTTTTTGATGTCCTTGCTGTAGCGCACGGCAAAAAGGGCCCCGCCCGCAGCCGCCGCTGCGGCAATCGTTCCGAAGAAGTCGCCCTGTTGTTCAGCGGTGAAGCCGACCTTCGTCGTAAAGGTCTGCACCATCTTGAGAAAGTCGTTCATGCGGTTTTCCCGCAGAAACTTCCGCACGAGGCAGTGCATGTGCAAGAGGTACATTCCCGTTTCCATCCGCACGGACACGAGGTGCGTCCAGTCGTTGTCGGAGAAGAATTTCACCGCCTGCTTCGCAAACTGCTGCGACTTGTAGAGATAATCGGATTTGTCCGTCATGTTGAGTTCCTTAATACTCGGGGTATTCTTCGTTGGCTTCGGTAATCTCGGCCCAGGCTTCGACCATGCTTTGCACCGTCGGGACGTAACCTTGACCGTCTTCCGACCATGTCCACCACTTGGTGCCGACGCAGCCCGTGCGCCAGTAGAGTTTCCAAACCTTCGTATCGTTTCCTAAGCGGCACTTCGCCCAGTACCACGTTTCCTGAGGCGGTTTTTCCGTCTTGGCGTCGTGCCAATCAAAGACGTACGTCTCGCCGCCCTTATGTCGGGTTTGTTTCATTTTTCCGTTCCTTTAAAAAAGGCTCCCGCGCCTTACGCCAGAAAATCCGGTAAGCCCTTCGGCAGAGCGTCGGCATGTACATGAAATACTGTCCGTTCCAACAGCACCGGGAGAGGTTCGTGGTTTTCGTGCCGTCATCCAACAAAAATTCCAGCTTCAGTTCCACGACGAAAAACCCCTTTGTCTGCGGATGTTCTTCTGTCCATTGGTGCGATTCGTCCTTGAGACAGTGCCACTCGTAGAGCCGGGCCCGGTCTGCGAGCATCCGCTGATACTTCTCGGCCGCCATCTTTTCCAAGACAGGGGAATGGGCTTTTAAGAACCGCTGGGTGCGCCGTTGACGCTCCAGGCGTTCCGGAATGGATTCTTTCTTCTTCATTCGTCTCTCCTACCCCACCTTTCGCGCCTTGCGCCAGAAGATGCGCGTTGCCTCATCCGCGTTTCCCGGCCAAAGCGTGAAGTTGTGGCCGTTCCAATAACAAACCGCGCTTTCCGTGCGGCAGTACCAGCCGTCCGCCGAGCAGAATTCCAGGCGCAGCTCCACTGGGCCGCTTGCCATGATCTGCGGCTTCTGCGTCTTCAGTAATCCGGAATCGTCCCTGAGGCAGCTCCATTCAAGGTAAAGCGCCTGACGGGCCATAAAGCGCTGTCGTCCGGCTTCGAGCAGGGCGTCCACGCTCCCCGCTTTCGGACGCCCCGGGAGTCGCCGGGGATAGTCGTGACTCTCCGCGGTTGCGGCAGAAGAAAACGTCATCGTCCGCCTCCTCAATGTTTGGTTTTAATGGTCGGAAGGTGTTCACCGCAGTACGCGATGATGATCTTCTCTTCTTCGGCATCCCACGCGAAATACACGCGGATCGTGTGAGAACGGTCGTTCGCAACGCCGATTCGTAAATGCCGGAAGGCTTTGACTTCTTTACCGTTGTAGATGAAGGTGCGCAGCTTCCCGAGCCCCGAGGCTTCAAGTCCGCCCGATTCGCCGGCGGCGTATTCGGAGCTTGAAAACACCTTACGGGCTTCGGCGTCGCTTTTGCCGTCAATGGTGATCGCCCAGAACCAAGAATGAACGAGCTTGGCGAGAAGCCGCAGCAAACGCGGCGTATCCCGGAAATACTTGTCGGCTTCGGCGGCACTGTCCCAAGCGGACGGCAGAATCACCACGTCTCCGGAGAGGTGTTCGATGATGAGCAGGCAGTCCGTCACCGTGAGGCTCGACTTATCGTCCGCCACGAGGTAATCCAAGAGACGCAGCCGAACCTGAGCGTCATCGTCCGCCTGCCAAAGACCATCTTTCAGGCGTTCGTTTTCGTACTTGAGACGTTCGTTTTCGGCTTCGATGCTGTAGCGGTTTTTGTTGAACTCATCCTGCTCTTCATGAATCATGTCGATCATGTCCGTGACGGAATGGGTGAGTTTTTCGGCTACCGCCGTCTGCTTCTGAATAAACTTGGCGCTTTGGTAAAGGAGTTTCTGCGAGATTTCCGGGTTTTCGTCTTCCAATTTGTCGAACGATCTCGGCGAAAGAATCTGGATTTTGGCCGCACTGCCGTGATTCATCTTGAGGCCGCTCTCGTACCGGCTGATGCAGGACAGAATTTCCTGATCGTTTGCCCGCCGGGCCTCCCGCTTCATCTCCCGACGTTCCCGGCGGGAAATCTGCATGGGCTGGCGCTCTTCGTCGAAAAACGTTTTCAAAAACTCGTGATCCTTGTCCGTCAAAACCAATTTGTCTTCTGATAAAACCGCTGGATTGAGCATATCCGTCTCCTTAAAATCAGTGAGTTGCAACACGTGCCGTCCTCTACGATTTAAAAGAAATTCCTGGCCCTCTTCAATAGCGGTTCTGACGAAATTTCGTCAAAACCGTTACTTTTCCCGTTCTTCAGGCGTGTCCCACCCCGTGCCCCGAGTTGCCCCATTCTTTGACGTGTCCGATGACGATCCGCACGCCGTCCACCTTTACTTCAACCTTTCCTTCGGGCAGGCGTTTCATGACGATTTCCTGAGCGGCAAAGGCGTCCATGACGAGACCGCCCGACCCCAACAACGCGCCTACGATCTGTTGCGCGGAAAGCCCCTGCGGCGAGCGGTAGTTTTCGTAGAACGCCTTGACGCCGTGTTTGTCTTCCGGCGCGTCTTTGATCTTGGTGTACGTCATAAAAACAGCTCCCCTTGCGGTAATGCGTCGAAGTCTTCCGACCGTTTGATGAAATAGAGAAAATGCAGCTTGGCTTTCGTGGGCAATCGGTTGCCGATGACGGGAACGCGCTTTGTGCAGGTCAGAATGTCCGACAACGGCACCTTCCATTCGTTCCAGACGAAGATGAGGGAACCGTTGGGCCGCAGTACCCGAAAACTCTCCGAGAAGGCTTCAACCAAATCGTTCTGCCAGGTTTCGGCGTGCCACGTGGAATCCGTCAAAGGCGGCGGGTTGAGAATCACGGTGGAAAAACGCTCCGTCCCATCGTCCGGCATCTTCCAGAAGGCGTGCCCGCGCTTTTTCAGAAAGTCCGGACGCTGGGGACTCTCATAGAAGCGGCAGCCCCGCCCGAACGTCCAATCCAACACCGACGGGGACAGAGGTTCGTTGTCTTTGGCAAAGAGCACGAAGTATGTTTTCGCCCGTTTGGATCCGTGAATGTGCATGAGCGGCACCGCCGGGGCGCACTTCAAAACGTCCGAGAGCGGTATGTAGTAGTCGTTCCACTTGAAGATCAGGGGTGACAAGGGCTTCAAAACCCGCAGGCACTCGGAAAAACCGTCGCCAAGGTACTGCGGCCACGTCTCGGGATCCAAGACGCCGTACTTGGCGCGAAGCCAAGCGTTGTCGCCCGCGTGAGTGAGGTGCGGCGGATCGAAGAACACAGCGTCAAACGTCTCCGTCCACTCGGTGGGCTGATGACGGAAGTCCTGCAACCGATCCGGTTTCACGTAACACGTACGGTTCTTTCCGATGATGCGGTGTTCTTCGCGAATGTCGCAACAGAGCACGCGCTTGTCGGCTTTATCGAAATAAAAGCAGCGCGAACCGCAGCACGGGTCGAGAATCGGCGGAAGGACTTCAATGGACGCCATGGTGTTCCCTTCACCTCAGAGCCGATCAATAGCCCGCAGCGTCTTGTCGTGCGCCAAAAGCTTGTCAACAGGCGCGTTGTCCCAGACTTCCTGTGCCGACACAGGGCGTCCCATCGTCGGAACAAGCCAACAACCGGCGGCCATGCCGACCGCCATTAAGGCGTAGTACGCGGCGTGCCGGGGATTCGTAATCGCCATAACCGCCATAACGGCGAAAGCCACCGCTGCTATCCCGCAAACGACTTTCAGAATCACTGGAAAGCTGAAGAAGAAAATCCGTTTCATGCCGCCTCCTTCGTCGTCCGTACGATCTCCAAGAGCTTTTCCGCCACGGCCTTGGCTTCTTCCGCCGTGAGTGCCAGCCCCACAAAACCGTCCGTGTCCTTGGCGTCAATACACGCCACCAAGCCCCGACTGCGGCTCAGATAACCCGCGCAGGAAACCGAAAGGCTCATATCGTCGTCACCGATCTTGAGTTGCGTAACCGTATCCCCGGTATAAAGTCGTTCGCCCGTCATACCCGCACCTCGTCCTGGTTCGCCTTTTCGATCAAAAAGACCTTCAGTTCCTTTTCGGCGTCGGCCATCGTCATGCCGCAGCTCATAATCGGACGCACCGAGCGATCCAACAACCGACGGTGGCCGTTTTCGGTGAGGGACAATTCGTAAACCCGATCCTGGTCGCAGACTTCAAAAGCGACGGTGTACGGCCCGAATTCGTATTCCACCTTCGTCTGATGTCCGATCAACTGGCAGTCGAGTTTCTTGCGCTTCATCATCGAATACTTCCGAATCGCGCTGAGGAAAACGCGGGCATCCGTCCCGGCTTGAGAGAGCGCCTTGATGAGTTCCGGCAGTTCGCCGGCGTCCACATCCGCATAGCCGCCGTCTTCGGAGACGTACACCAAGACGGACGGGCCTTCGCGGCGAACTTCGATCTTGGCGTCATCTTTGTCACAGTCCGGATCGTCCGGCAGCGACAGGTACGTCTGATTGGCCGGCATTTTTGCCATGACGGCCACTTCTTCGAGGTTAATCGGGGTGTGAGTTGAAATTTCGTTCGTCATAGCGAGTTTTCCTTTACTGAATGAGGTTGAGGGCAAGACAGCGGATGCGGCACGCCGTCATGTGATTCGGGTTATCGGCAGAAGCCTTCTTCCCTGTCGTGGGATTGCCGGCTTCGCCGGCATAAAGCGCCGGCGCAAAGGCCCACGCGAGAATGTCGGACTTACGGCCATGGTTTAACCAAAAGCCCGATTCAGCCCCGAGCCAAACGGCGGTATCGAGGTAGGTATGTTCCTCGCCCTGCATAGTGACGAGAAGCGTGCCGACGTGCCCCCTGACTGCCGGGAGTTCCTGCGGATACGGGTGCCACACCAACGTGTTGGCGTCCCTTTCCTTGACAAGGGTAGGTTCTGCGACCGGTGCGCGTTCAGACTTCACTTCCCGCCACAAAACCCGCTTCGCGCGAGCCATGGGCTTTACCGGAGCACCGATAAAACGCTGTCCGTCCCAACGGCAGCGCTTGTAGGTGCTGATCCAGGCATCGTTTTCGTCCCGGAACTGAAGCTGGAGAATGACTTCACCCTGAAAGGACGGCGACGGCGGGACAACGGCATACCCGGTGTCTTCGTCCTTCAAGAACCACCACTTGTATTCCGCCATGGTGTCCTCACGCGTGTCCGACCGGGCCCGTCATCATCGGGCCGCTGTGAGCCAACAAACGCCCATCCATGCGGGCTTCATAGCGATCTTCCCCCACTTTGGTGACGCGAAGCTCTTTGCCAGGCATCTGATCTAAAAGGATGATGGCAGCCATAATCATTGTTGGCGTGACTTTCTTCGCATCCAATTCACCGTTCGTTGTGACGAGTTCAACGAACTTTTGTTCAAAACACTTTTCCATGTTTTCCTCCTAATTTTCACCATTAAAACTCTTTAAAAAAGGGCCCCGCAGCACCACCGCCCAGAGAAATCACCCAAATCAAACGGGGTGTTTTTCTGCGGGGCCTAAAAAGTCGAGCGCGTGAAGAAAGATGACTAATGCACGCTCCGACTATTCCGGTCGGCGGTTTTCGGGTTGGACGCCAGTCCGCCGGCCTGAATCTTTTGCTTTTTTGAAGAGTTCTCCTTGAGGGTTGTTTCCGACCGGGATGCGGCCCGGTCGGACGTTGTGGGTAATCCAGATTACTTCACCGGCACGAACGGCACTGGGCTACCTGCCGTGAGGTACTGCGGCAGAATCCCGTTCCACTTGTCAATAGCGTTCAGCTGCAAAATGTCGGGGTTGTCGCGCAGGGCCTTTGCCTTAATGGCAATGGCCTCCGCTTCGGCCTTGGCCTTCGTGATGCGGGCATCGGCTTCACCTTGGGCCGCTACGCGCAACTTTTCGGCTTCGGCCTTACTCTGCGCCACTTCGTTTTCACGCAAAAGCGCCCGCTGAGTGGCTTCGATCTTCGCGTTAATGGACTGCCGCACCTGTTCCGGATACGTCAAATCGTCCGTCCACGAGAGTTTGATGATCCGTATACCCACGGGTTCGAGCTTCGTCTTGATTTCCTGAGTCACGTCGTCCAAGAGCTTCGACTTGCCGCCTTGGGTGAGCTCGTTGATGTCCATCTTCACGGCGTGCTTGATGAGACCGTCGGAAATGTACTGGCGCAGGTTGATCTGCGTAATGTCGTCAATCCCCTTACGGTACGTGGTGAAGATCGTCGCGACCTTTTCCGGGTTGATGTTGTACTCAACCCCTACCCGCGCCTTGATTTCCATAGCATCCGACGACTGGAACACAAACGGCTGCTTGTAGTTTTCCAACTGATTAAACGTCGGGAACCGGAAGAGCTGCTGATTGATACCGACGATATACCGCCCCGTCCCCAGCACTTCGTTCTGCACACCCTTATCCGCGTAGAGGTTCACACGGACGCCGACGTAACCCGCCGGCACCGTGTGCAGAAAGCTCCACGCCGTAAGCCCGGCAACGACGGCGGCCACACCCACGGTAAAACCGATGAGCGTCTTTTTCACCGCCTTCTTCTTCGCTTGGACGGCGTCTTCGTGTTCCTGATCCAACTCACGTGCCCGCCGATCCATGTAGGTAATAACCTCTTCGTCACGATTCCTCATTTTTCCTTCCCCGAAAAGAAATACTTCTTAATGCCCACGGCAGCCGCTACGACCGCCAAAACCACAATCGCCACCCCGCAGGTAATCACCCAGGATTCGTTGCTCGAAAGCAGCGCCGGCACGGCAACCCCGAAAAGGAAAATGAAAGCGACAATCGCCGCCGTCACTCCCAAAATCAAAAACACTGTCCTCATGTTTTTTTTCCTCAAATAGGACGTTGTTCAAATCTCTTCCACCACACCATCCACGACCGCGAGAATTCTCTTGAGCGGGTCTGCCTCAAACGGTGTGAAGGAAACCACGGCTTTAAATCCGGCCACACGGAAAATCAGGTATTCCGTCGTCTTGTCGAACGAGCACTCACTCTTTTGCGTACGGGTCTCGTAAGTCCCCGTGGGGTACGTTCTGCGCATCCGATCACCGGTTAAGTACGCTGCAGTGGCCGCTACAGAGGACGGTGTGTTCACCGGGTCGTTGATCTGAAGCGCAACGGCGGAGCACTCTTTTTGGTTGACGTGTACCTGGAGGCGCTGCATCCGCAAGGCGGCCTTAACGGAAATCCAAGCGACGTTACGGAGAACATCAGCATTCATAGGAACCTCCTTCCGTCAGAACCGATAAAGCGTCGGCTGATCAGGCGTACGGGCTTTTTCGGACGGTTGGCAACAGGGAGCAGGCTCGTAACACTGGCGGGGCGAACAAGGCGTGCAACAATTTTGCGTTTTGCACAAACTTTGTTGAACACAACATTCGCAATCCGTCATCTGAACGTATTTGATAAATATTGCCAAGCAGATACCTATTCCTAATGCAATACAAATTCCCGCTGGACTTTGGCGAATCTGGGCCAAGGCAAATCCAAACAACGCAATTCCAAATGCCAGGCCGCACCGTCCTGATGAACCCCATCCCGCCATGTCCCAAATACACATATTCCACCTCCTATAAGGCTCACAGTCCTTCATCCAACGTCACCACTTCCCGGTGCTCAAACGCGTTCCCGTTTTCCAGCTCCCCCGTCCACGTGTACCCGGAATTCCGCGCCGCCATGCGCCACAACAACTCTTCCATCGGCACACCCAACGGACGCTTGCGGCAGGACTTCAAAAATCTCGGCTCCAGCTTGTACTTCGGCACATCCGGCGTTTCCGGCAAGACGATGATTCCGACATAGGGAGCGGCTTCGTCTTTCTCAATGGCAGCCCGTATGTATTCCGCCGTGGATGCGTCCGCTGCGAAGTAGAACTTCGTGCAGTTCCGGAAGTAGTCGTGCCACTTGTCGTCCGACAGAAAGTCCGCCGGCCCCGATTTCGTTTCGACGATGACGACTTCCGTCCGCTTCTTGTTGATCGCAATGAAGTCGGCTCGCTGCGGATTTCCGATGCGTTCACGCACCGTGCCGTCCGTGTCTTCGATCAGCGTCGGAATGCCGCACTCACGACTGACAGCATAGTTCTTCTTCGCGTAGTACTGCCCCAAAATCCGCTGCATGAAGAGCACACGCTGTCGCGTCTCCAAGACAACGGAAGGCGGGGTTTTCTGCCCACGAATGCCTTTCATACCCATAACAATCACCAACTTCTCAAAACGAATGACAGATTCAGTGCGGCCATTACCCAACTAACCAAACCGCTGGAAACGCTGTGTTTGATACTAAAAACGGGGTTTGTGATTCCGGTGACTTGTTTGAAGCGCCAGTAGGCATAGCCTTCCAAAAATTCAGTCAAGCCCCAGTAGAAGAACACCAAAGCCATCGGAGCCATGAGACTCAGGGGGTGAAAGAAATTCACCCCCGCATACAGCGCTGCGACAAGCAGCAATCCCGTCACATTCTTCAATCCGTCCCAAGGCGACTTAAACATTGAATTGGAAAAGACGAGGAACGCATGAGTTTTCCAAAGGTGCATCAAGGCTTCTTTTTGCTCGTCCGGCAGCGGCTTTCCTTCAAGGCCCGCCATGATCAGGCGGTGGCGCTTGTTCGCCATGCCGACGGCGTGATCAATGACCTTCTGTACGCTCCACTTCCACAACGGCAGCACCAACGGCACCATCAGAGGCTTGGTCTCGTCAGAGAGCTTTTGCCAGTCTTCGTCGGTGAACTCTTTAAAGGCAGCCTGCGCTTTGAGTAATGACGTGACAAAAGCTTCCACTTCTTCATCTTCCGGTGTTTCGGGCTTCATCCTCACCTCCCCTTGTCAAGGGACAGCGGTAGCGATCTGCCACCCCATCCACATCAAAACTGCCGCCGTCGACAGACAACCGACGGCCTGCACCTGCAAATGACGGCACCACGGTTTTTCAAACCGGAATGACTCAACGAGGAGCGTGACGCCGAACTTGACGAACCACACCACCAAAATGCCGAGGAACACCGCCGGGAATGCTACGGAAAACGGCTCGTGCAGGAATGCCAGAGCCACAAGAGCCGCTGCCAACACCGCCCCGACAAGAAGCGTCATGTCGCCGTAGGACTTCAGCGTAGGCATCCCCCGAGCCTTCTTCGCCGCCAGATCGTCGTAGTCTTCGTAGGCCGAAAACATCGTTCGATTCCTCTTATTTCGGCGCGTTGAGCCGCAGCATCTTCGCGAAGAGCCGTGCATTGGCAATGAAGGCCGTCGTCTCCCCTGTCGAGAGCCACGCCTCGGCCTGCTCCGTCTTTTCTTCCGAGAAGGGGTTCTTGACGGTCAGCATGAAACACGCCGAATTCGCCACATAGCTCACACTGAGAACTTCTTCATTCGTCGCTAAATCCACGGACAGGCGCATCATGTTCGGCGACGTAAATCGTGCGGTTTCCTGCATCTTTTCCAAGCCGTCGGCCAAGACTTCCAAATCGTCTGCGTCAAGAACTACGCCAAGCGACTTGCCCACTTTGCCTTGATTTTCAGGAGTCACCCGCAGTCCCGCCGCAACCCGTCCTATTCCCAAACCTACCGGCACGTAATCCGGATTACTGCGCGACTTAACCTCAAAGTTCCCCGTATACGTCATCATGTCCATTACCTCGCAAATACAATGAACGCGTTAAGAATCAAAATGGCCCCGGCCACTAAAGCCAAAATCCCGCCGAAAATCTCAGCCCACGGATTACTTCTTTCCCATGTGTCCGGCGTCCTGAAAATCAGCCAAAGCCCCACACCGAAAAACGCTATGCCGCCGAGCGTGAACAACACCGCCATTTCAACCGGCGTCGGCGTGTAGCCCGCCGTTCCGGAATGACGGTGAGACAGAAACATGACGCTTGCCGCGCCCATCGTTATGGCCGTTGTTGAAGCAGGCATCGTTCGTACCCCTCGTTTTCACTCGTCACTTCCGCCCAAGCCATGACCGTTTCCGGATCCTCGAAGACGTAGGCCGCGGTTTCCGGATTAAGGACTTGCCAGCCGGCCCCGAACATCCCGACACCCCACTTAAGCAACCGGATCTCGGCGGTTTTGCCGTTCGGACGCAGCTGTTTTGCCCAATACATGCCGGGCCTTGGCGGCACGTCGTTGACGGCGTTCTGCCAGTCGAACGCGAAACTTTTTCCGTGAAGATTTCGAATCTCTGTCGTCATAAGACACCGTGCATTCAACACAACCTGAAAGGAAGACCACCACTAGGACAAAACCAATTCCTGCAAAACCGCACACAACCCAATCGAGAAACGAAGTACCTGTTTGAAGGAGATGCATCGGTAAGATGCCGAACACAAACAGGCCAAGCAGCGTCATGGGAACATTTAGCTTCGTCTCTTCGTTTTCGTTTGCCATACTTCCCTCTACTTTCTCTTCGACGGCATCGGAATCGGCGACCAAGCGATCAGTTTTTCCTGAGCGTGTACGCCGTCCATATCCACCCCCAAGGCCGGCACCAACCACCGGGACGGCAACGTCTTCCCCTTGGCGTTCTTGCGTTCGGGGAGATACAGCCCTACGACGACGTAGCGGCCTTCGGCGTCTTCCGTGGTGATCAACACCGACCGGGTTTCACGCGGCGGTTCGTTAATCGGGTACCACGCGTTGTCGTCATGGATCACCGGCTCCTGCACAGGCCCGCCGCCCGGCATCCAGTCCCAACCTTCAATGACGTTGCAGATTTCCGTGATCTCGCGGGCAAATTTGCGGGCATCGGGCGCGGACATCGTTTCAACCGCCGTCTTTCCCGTTTTTTCGTCGGTCGTGCTGAACATCAAACCGCCGTGGCCGTCGTTCAAAACCTTGATCATTCGTGGGCTCCTTACTTCTTGGTGCGGGTGCTCAGTTCTTCGGCCCAGTCATGCACGAGCGAAGCCAAATCCTTCGGGAGGTTCTGAGCCGTTTCGTTGTTCACGAGCTTCGGCAACACGTACATAGCCGCCGCTTCTTTTTCGTTCGGAATAAAGATCCACAAGAGACCGGCGACTAACGCACCAACGACGCAGCGTTTAATAAATCCGTTGATCTCCCCTTGATTAGAAACAAAATGAATGACTGCAACCATGAAGGGGATGACCGTTGCAAAAGCCAAGATGAAATTGAGGCCCTTCAACCGAGTCAACAGATAAATGTCCCAAGCACTGATAGTCATTTTTCGGACTCCTTTGAACTGTCATCAATCACAATCTCTTCTACTGAGCTGAAGGCCAACCAGCAGCACCAAAGGTCGGGGTATTCCACAACGAAGCCGCCGTCCAAAAAGCTCTTGCACTGCGAGCGGTTTTTCTTAAAGGCTTCGGCAGCCGCCGTTTGCAGACGTTCCATGAATTTCGGCCTTTTTTCCACGAATTCAGCCTGAGAGGCTTTGTTCTTTAATTCATAACGGAATCGCGTCATTGCCCTACTCCAAGTCCCAAGGACGGAACCGGGCCTTAAACGTCTTTTGCTCCGGCTTTTGGCCGTACGCCTCAATGAGCACTCCGTGTTCATCAACCCAACGGTTTTTAAACACCCGTCTCGT
>ULUT01005349.1_pt1 | contig 12753 bp, 15 predicted proteins | sample 1958691 | NCBI WGS metagenome assembly ULUT01 (sample SAMEA4835766, study PRJEB28245) | human gut metagenome | biome: gut microbiome; material: fecal sample | place: Denmark | collected 2008 | reverse complement strand
AATTTGGTTAAAATAAACAATTTAAAATGTTTTTCAGACACACTCTAGGGTTAAAGTTTTTAGACACAATAGGTTTTAAAGTTGTTATACTTGTTCTTATAGAATCTTTTTGAATTTTTTCACAATATTCTTTTCTTTTTGTTAAGCTAATTTTATTCGACAAAAATAGTGATCCCACATCGTTTATTGAGTGAATATTTTTACGAAAATTTATAGTTTCCAGTTTCAAGAATTTCCAAGGATGCCGAAGCGCAAAATGTCCCATATCAAATAACATTCCAGTGGGTGGAATAGATGAAATCAATACCATTTTCTCAACTTTTTCAGGATATTGTTCTAAAAACAATTGTACGATTGCACCCCCAAAAGAATGACCTACTAATATCGTTAAGTCCAAGTGTTTTTTGATAAACACACTATTAACATCAGCCACATAATCAGAAAGCGTAAATGATTCTAATTCTTCAAATCCTTCACTTTTCCCGTGCCCCTCAAGCTTAAAGCATAACAATCATATCCTATACGGCTAAAATAAGGCATAAAAAACTCTTTCCAACACCAAGCCCCATGATAAGCACCATGAACAAAAACAATTGCTCCCCTCTTACAATTATCCTCATTTTTTGCATACTGTGATAGAATCTCTAAACGCATTTTCGGTGCTCCCTTCCGGCCAGAGAAATACTCTCTGGCCCATTTCATTTCTTTTCGTAATATTTCTTTATTTTATTAAAACTTTCATCACTTATTGCATGTTCTATTTTACATGCCTCTTTCTCGGCAACTTGCGGATCAACTCCTATATCAATAAAACTTTTTTTAAAAAAGCAATGCTTTTCATAAGTTTTATTGGCCATTTCAATTCCTTTATCTGTTAATACTAAATTACCGCTGTCATCTAAACATAAGTATTCTTTTTTCCGTAATTCTTTTACTGCATGGCTAATAGATGGTTTTGAAAATCCCATGTACCTCGCCACATCAACAGATCTAACAACTCCATATTTATGTTTCAAGATATAGATTGCCTCTAAATAATCTTCAAGAGATTCTCCCAGATTCAGTTTTCACACCTCCTATAATTTCCAACTTTTAATGGATTTTTCTTTTTCCCACATAGTTTTATAAAGAGGCACTGACTGCAATAATTCATCATGCTTTCCGCAGCCCTGTAATACTCCGTCAGATAACACAAGTATTTGATCCGCATTTTGGATATAAGACAAAGTATGCGATACAAGGAAAACAGTTTTGCCTTTAATCATTTCTTCGATACCTTTTTGAATTATAACGGCATTTTCCGCATCCAGACTGGAAAGAGCTTCGTCTAAAAGGATAATTGGAGAATCTTTCAGAATTGCTCTTGCAATCGCAACTCTCTGACGTTCACCACCAGACAGACTTGCGCCGCCCTCACTGATAACTGTCTGATAACCCTGCGGAAGTTTTTCTATAAATTCGTGACAATGGGATTTCTTCGCCGCTTCTATTACCTGTTCGTCCGTTGCGTTCTGATTTCCCATGCGGATATTATTCATCATCGTATCTTGAAACAGATACACTTCCTGAAATACAATACTGACATGGCGAATTAGATCACTATGCTCTAAAGTTGTCGTGTCCTGCCCATTCAAAAGGATTCTCCCGGTTTCAGGGGCAAGGAATCCCGGAATAAGATTTAGCAAAGTAGATTTTCCACTTCCAGAGGGGCCGACTAATGCGGTAATAGTTCCTGGATTTGCTGAAAAACTTATGCGGTTTACAGCCTTGCGTTTGCTGTCATAGCTAAATGATACATCTTCAAAGCGAACATCCGACTGCATATCTGTAAACGGCCTGTTGCCCTGTGTTACATTTTCATCCGGTAAGTTATGGATTTCTAATATGTTGTCCAATGAAGCATTTGCCAGATTCATCATAGCAAAAGACCCCATAAGTGCCTCCAATGGGCGGTAAAAGATAATTCCCATAATCGCAAAAAACAGATAAGTAGCAGGAGCCAATGCGCCGGAATGAATCAGAGAGATACCAATTCCCAAACTCAAAAACAACCCTATATTCAAACAAATTTTATAGGCCATATTCCAGTTTGTTAGTGTGGATTCATAGCGGTCAGATACAGCGCAATATTCATCTACCTGTTTTTCTACCAGTTTCCCGGAATCTTCCAGTCGATATGCTTTAATCGTTTCCATACCCTGCACATATTCCAGCGTTGAATCAATCATAGCCACCTGACTATTTTTCTTTTGCTCTCCACATTGCACCATACTTTTTTGAAGTCGTTGATACAAAAGATAGCCAGGTATAATCCCTACAAGGAGAAGCAGAGCCATTCGCCAATCCACGATAAGAAGCATGAGTGCGAAAATGACGGTCATAGCCATACTGGAAATAAAACCGGCGATAGTCTCCATAATGTTCATTTCCACAAAACCTAAATCCGTTGTAAACAGAGAAGTAAGCTGGCTGATCTTGTCTTTTGTAAAGTAATGAAGCGGGAAACGCTTAATTTTAGCTGCAATCGAGAGACGTTCATCCCTCATCATGGCATAAGATACCGGGCGCTGTTTTGCAATCGTAAAGTAATAGAAAACGAAATGCAGGACAGTATAGGCCAAAAAAGTAAGACTATATTGCAGCAAACTTTCTCTTGTAAAGGAACCGTTCAGAATATCCCTCAATACAAGAAACAAAGTAAAGTATATTGCACCCTCACAGATAGAGGTCAACGATTGAAAAAGCCATGCAAGATAAAGCTGCTTTTTACGTTCACCAGCAAGGTCTAAGAATTTCCGTATCATGGCAATCATGCGTCCACACCTCCCATTTTCCACCGATCGGATTGCTCAAAAGCTGCCCACATATCCTGATAGGCAGAACACCGATTTATCAACTCATTATGTGTACCACAGTCAATAGCTGCTCCATGCTCCAGAACCACAATAGAATCAGCCTCTTTGATACTGGAAAGACGGTGTGCAATCACAAGTACGGTCTTTCCCTCCGACAATTTAGCTAAAGCCTTTTGGAGTAAATCCTCATTGTCGGCGTCAATGTAGGCTGTTGCCTCGTCAAGAATCACAACCGGCGCATTTTTCAGAATTGCCCTTGCCAATGTGATTCTCTGTTTTTCGCCGCCGCTCAATTTCGTTTCTTTGTCTATGATGGTGTCATAGCCTTTAGGCAAGCGCGTAATAAAGTCGTGGCAGACAGCTTCTTTTGCTGCCTGTATCATTTCATCCTCGGTTGCCGCAGGATTTCCCATCATAATATTTTCCCGGACGCTCTTTTTGAACAGAAAGGTATTTTGTGTTACAAAAGAAATTTGAGCCATCAATTCAGATAGAGGAATTTTGCCTATCGGAACGCCGCCCAAACAAATACGTCCATCCGTCACATCCCAAAACCGGCAAATCAAACTGGCTGCTGTGCTTTTACCGCATCCAGAAACACCGGCAAGCGCAGTCACTTTCCCATCAAGGGCAGAAAAGGAAATATCTTTCAGCGCCGCTTGGTTTTCGCCATAAGAGAATGTAACGTATTCAAAAGAAATCGTGTGGTTTGGAAGTTCAGCGTGTGACGCAGTATCGGGCATTTCATCCAGCTTCAAAATATCGTCAATCTTTTTTGCAACAGAAGCGTTCATGCCTATGTAGTCAAAATTGTTTGAAACAGTTTCCAGCGGAATCAGCATAGCAAGCCCCATAAACAGATACATGATAAAACTGGCTGCCGTTACACTCCCGGAAAGATACATCAGACCGGCAAGCGGAAATAAAAATACAAGATTGCTGTTTAAGTCGGCATGATTAAAGGCAACATACTTCAAGCAACTTTGGAACCATTCTGTCACGACGGTACTGTAAGTGTGAATGCTCTCTGACAGACGACCATAGGTGGATTCGTCCGCAGAAAATATCTTTAGTTCTTTCATCCCGTTAATGTATTCCACAGTCTTAACGCTGACATCAGCAAACGCTTGATTAAATTCGTCCATCTTTTTCATCTGAACCATAATCATCAGAACGCCGACAATGATAAAAAGCACGAGAGGAATCAACATGATACCCGCCACCCGAACATCCAATATTACCAGCAGAATTTCCATACACAGCGGTACGGCAAGGCCGGAAATAATCTCCGGGATGTTGTGCGCGTAAAAAGTTTCCAACTGCTCCATGTTATCCATGATAATGGTTTTGACCTGTCCAGAAGCAGTTGTTTTTACATATCCCATTGGTAAGCAGGCGATTTTACGGAACAGTTTTTTGCGTGTTTCTCCCAATGTCTGATAGGCTACCTTGTGGGAGATTTTTGTGCCGGTTCCAAACAGCAGATGCTTCAAGATGATCGCTGCGGCGATCAAACACACATACCGAGATAGGTTTCCAGTCTGTCCATTCAGAAAACATGTCACGATACCCAAAACACCAAAATAGGGTAAAATACCACATAAAACAGACAGGACACAGCAGATAACTGCTCTGATCAATCTATGTTTATTTTTCTTGTCAATCAGTCCAAACAGGGCTTTTATATCACCCATTGAAATTCATCTCCTCCTTAAACAGCGGATATTCACAATACCCAAAGGGCACGATGTCCGCTTTGCTACTTGCTCATAGAAATGTCCTGTTTACAGGCTATTTCTAAATAGTGAAATTCCAAGAGCTTCTCGATACTCCATTTTGCCAACCAGATATAGCAACAGTTCCATTACCTTGATACGCATAAGATAATTGCGGTACTGTTCCGGCAGCAAAAGCAGTTCTGTGAAGATATGTTCCACACTTTTTGCCGCTGGAGCCACAAAGCAGCCACCCGCTGTAAAAAGTCCTTGAAAATCCATATCCTCGTCAAAAGCAACAGTTCCCAGCATTATATTTAAGCTGTTTATGATCTGCGGCAGATAGGCCACAACAGAAACGCCAATAAAAGGCTCTTTTCCAAAGTCGCAGCTTTTCAACCGGCTTGCGCCATTAAAAACAGAAATATAGTGGTCGCTCATTGTCATATCCGGCTGGTCGCAAAACAGCATATTCATTCGTCCATGAAAACAATAGGTAACTTCAATAAAACGCTCTTTGCATTGAATATTCTTTTGAATAGGAGCTGTGATATGCACATTGCTATAAACAATTTCAGCACCAGGCATCACTTCAAAGCTCTGCATGGTGCCTTTCCCAAATTTCGGAGAAATTGAGTATATCTTTGAATCTTTTTCAACGGAACAGTCACCGATCAGCTCATGGAAGAACAGGATGTCATTTTCCATTCGCCTCAATACTCTGCCTCCTTTCTGACCGCAGGAAAAATTCTTGTAGCCGATGCAGATTGTCGGGGGAAAGCGGATAGTCCTCCTGCTGTTTTCCGTTATCCAAATGGATTACTCTTGAACAAGCCGCCGCTAAAAACTCATAGTCATGGGTTACAACAAAAATTACTTTTCCCATTTGGGAGAGTGTCTGGAATAATCCCACAACCTGAATCATGCTGTCATAATCAAGGCCGCTGGTCGGTTCGTCAAAAATCAAAATATCTTTACGACATACCATACTGACCGCCACAGCCGCCCGCTGCTTCTGGCCGCCGGAAAGCGTATTGGGATGATGGGTACGGTAGTCATAGATACCCAACCGCTCCATTGCCTGCTTTGCCGCATCCAGATCAGGGTGTTTGATTCCGAATACACACTCTTTTTCCAACGTATCAGCAAACAACTGATAACTCACATCCTGCATGACCATATAGGAGCGTTTCAGTCTGCTTTTTGCGTCAAGCTCTTTCCCGTTCCAAAAAATCTGACCTGTATAGTTTGTATGCAGGCCGCATATCGTTCTGGAAAAAGTAGATTTACCTGCTCCGTTATGACCAATAATGCCTATGATTTCTCCCGGTGCAGCACTGAGATTCAGATTGTCCAGAATCAACTTTTTCTTGTAGAACAGGGCAAGATTCCGAACCTCCAATATCGGCTTATGCAAATTTTCTGCAACTGCACAAGGCTTTACTTTCGATAAATCCAAGGCACGAAGTCCCATATTGTTGCGTTGTTCTTCCGAAATGGAAAGAAACTCATTCGGCGAAAACACCGCAGACACAGCCCCGTCTTGCATATATACAATGCGGTCAACCAAATCTTTGAGATAATAAATCCGATGCTCTGCAATTAAAATTGTTTTCCCCTGTTTTTTCAAAAGTTCAAGTGTACGCCTTAAATCTTCTATGGCATCCATATCCAGATTGGAAGATGGCTCGTCCAGCAGATATATGTCCGGGGACATGGCATAGATGGATGCAAATGCTACTTTCTGTTTCTCTCCGCCTGATAATTCAAAAATGCTCCTCCCGGTTAAATTAGCGATATCCAATTCTGCAACTGTCTTTAAAATACGCTCTTTCATTTTCTCCCTTGGATATGTCAGGGTTTCCATTCCAAAGGAAATTTCACTGTCTGTATCTACATTGAAAAATTGAGAGCGTGGATTTTGAAATACAGACCCCACATACTCTGACACCTCATACATGGGGTAATCCTGTATATCTTTACTGTCAACATAGGTTGTGCCAGTAACTTCTCCTGGATAAAAATAGGGGATCAGGCCATTTACAAGGCGTGTCAATGTGGTTTTGCCGCAGCCGCTTCGCCCGCAAAGCAATACGCACTCGCCTTTATGGATTGTCAGATCAATGTCACGCAGCCCTCCATGCTGCATGGCTTCCTGATAGGTAAAAGAAACCTTTTCAAAACGAATCATCAGCCTATCCCCCCTTTCAATTTCATCCAGACAGAAACGGACATAAACATGGTGAACAGGACAACACATATCACATCTGCAATGCTAAAATGGATTTCCTGTAAACAGGTGCGGGGTTTCGGATTTTCTAATCCCCGCGTAACAGCCGCCGCCGATAATTCATCCGCTACTTTCAGGGCGGACATCATCATAGGAACATAGATGCACTCCACTGTACGGGCTGGATGTGTCAACAGGCTTTTGACAGTGGGGGCCACGTCACGCATACGCATGGCATCACTGATGTAGCCCCAATCTTCATGTACCATAGGGAAATAGCGCAGCATGACTGTCAGAGGAATAATCATAGTTTTTGGCATATGAATACGGTTCATTGCCGCCATAAATTCATTCACTCTTGTGGTACTGACTAGTATTCCTCCGAGCATGGCACAAGGAAAGATTTTACGGATAAATACGGTAAATGTTACAATGGCAATCTGTAAAGTTCCTGTCAGATAATTTGTACCAACGATATGTAGAAGTACCATTCCCGTATAAACCGCAGCCATTTTTACCGTAAACCGTTTTGCGCCTACAAGGATGCCGAGGATCACAACACAGGCAGCCAGAGCAATTTCATAAACCAGAGAGGGTGCAAGAAACAGGGCCACATTCCCTACAATAAGCAAATACAATTTGGTACGGGGGTCTAAATGTAATGCAGCAAGCGGATCTTTTGTTTGTAATTGCAGTTCCATTACACTACTCCGGCCTTTTCAAAATGCTTTTTCAAAAGTTTCTGGCCTAACAAACCACTAAGAGCGGCACAGATCAGCACACCAATAATCATAGCCGGAAGCATCCAGTTCCTGGCGGTGGAAACCATTGTATCCATGTAAGCCTGTTCTGTCCCTTTTTCAACCAGATAGTTCACATAAGCGTCACGGTCGAACCACAGCATCCCATAGGAGAATACAGGGCTGATAACCAAAACCATATAGGACAACAGGTTACGTCCCTTGTTTCTGAATTTGCCGGAACCGGCCAGCAGATCAGCCACGACACCGAGAATACAATAGGCTAAACACATAGACCAGTACATTCCGAGTACAAACAACACTCCACCCACCAAAATACCGGTGACGATAATCGGCCCATGCTTCGGCACCTTTGCCAGAATTAGCATATAAACAGGGCCGCACAACAGCGCGATAGACAACGGGCAGAGGAATGTCAGTACGGGGAAGAATCCAAAGATAGCCTCACCGATCATGGCGCATACCATATACAGGGCTGCAAGGATTCCAGTGGTAATCAGATCGCGTACAGACAATCCTTTTTTCATTTGTTGCGAATTAGACATTTTCAACGTCCTCCTAATTTTTATTTGTTGGCAGAGCTTCATTGACCTAATGACAAAAACATGATAGAATTATCATAGTTAGAAACCTCTAACTACCAACAAAGTCATTATATACAGCGTTTTCCAGAGTGTCAAATGCAGTCAAAAAGGTCGATAGGCATTAATAAAAGAGAGACATTACCGTATATATCAGTGTTTTTTCCTTTTTGCTTATTGGGAAACATGATATTTTGGAGCATAAAAAAGATATTGCGGATTATTCTATCCGCAAAAGAAATGAGGTAAAAGAGATGTTAGCTGATTCTCCACAAGCTGTCCACGAATTAGGGGATGCTTCTTTTTACTTGTACGATTATCATTTTCAGCAGGATAATCATAATGGAATTTTTACTTTGAAGCCACAAAACCAGCAAGGATATGGTAATGTCTATCAAGTTCAGCCGGCGGATGGATTGTTTCTGTCAACCGGAAACTGGACACCCTATGCACCAATGGAACGTAAATATACCATCAACCAGCCTCTGGTAAAAATTTATTATTTGGAATCCGGTGGCGTTACCCTAATTCAAAACGGAAAAAAGGCCCAGCCTATCACAGAGGGAATACACCTCTATTTGAACAAACCATCGCAAGGACGGGTGTTATACCAGCCCGATATACCGATCCGCTATGCGTCGGTGTTGTTATTTGAAGACTACATAGCAAAAAATCTTCAAGAACGGTTCACTCCGGACGATTTTGATTATGCAGAAGTCTACAACTGGAAATCTTTTGACTATAATACTCTGGAAATCAGTGCCCTTTTTTTGCAGATACGAGATAAGCTGATAGCTGGTGAAACATCCCGCCTTTACTATGAAAGCAAGGTAGGCGAGTTGCTTTCTATTGTAGCCGGAAATTTTCACAAACAGCAACAAGAAATTGTGTTGAACCAACAGCATTTTTCGCAACAAGAAAAAAAAGCATTAGAAGCTGTACGGCATGCCATCGAGCAAAATATCTTAAATCCGCCTGAAATGTCACAACTTTGCAAAATATCCGCAATGGGACAAACAAAACTTCGGGAATCGTTCAAGGCCATGTATGGAGTTCCTGTTGGATATTATATTCGCCAGGCCAAAATGCGGTATGCACTTCTATTACTGTCTAAGCCGAATCTGACAATCGGTAATATTGCAGAGCATTTAGGCTATGCCAACGCAGGTAAATTTTCCGCTGCGTTCCGTAAGGTTTATGGAAAGTCTCCAGAAAAATATCGAAACCCAAAAAGATGAAGATAATCCCACTTACCCTATCTTCATCTTTTTGGTATAGCATATCTACTACTGTTTCATATCTTAGAGCTGAATTCAATGCATAAAAAATCGCCACAGAATTTACCCATAACGGCTTTTCCTTTATTCTTGCTCTTTTTTTCATAAAAAAGTGCAGCATTCTTACTTAGCTTATACACAATATTTTTTCTTGCCGAAGGAGGAACGACCAAACAGACCAAACGTCCCGCCACTTCATTCACTGTGATATCTTTCTGATTAATCAGATTGCTTAAACGACATATGACTGCTATTTTTATATCCACGGTGTCGACACATTTTTTCTTCTATTATTCTAACAGAAATCGCAAAATTTTTATTTTGTCAGATGCAGAAAAACCCTGTAAGAACATTTCCGATCCTGCGCAGGTTTTTCACTTATTATAAAATTTTCATATTTTTCCAATATGCCGGTTCGGAGCCACCATTCTACTTTCCTGCTGCTGCCAATCGTAAAAGTTTCTCATCTATGAAACAATTCCTTCGCCGTACTGTAGTTCCATTCATCTTATCAATAATGGATAATACTTAATTATCCTCTATTAGATTACAGAATAATACTATTAGAATGAGAGAAAAAATGTCAGAAATAAATAATTTTACCTATGAATATTTAATATCCCAAACAAATAATAATCTATCGCATTTTATTGAACAATTTTCTGAGCAGGTAATAAACAATGAAGCTTCTCTCTTTATTGGGTCAGGAGTATCGCAGAATTCTGGATATCCAGGATTGGCCGATTTACTTTCAGGGTGTGCTGATGAATTAAATATAGACGAGATAGATTTATATTCTCTTGCACAATACTATGTAAATAAGCATAGTGATTCGGATCTTCGCAGAATTATCAGTCAAAAAATCAATAAGTTTCACAAAAGTAATGATTTGTTGGATTGCTTATTAGAAATAGACTTTAATAATATTTGGACAACGAATTATGATAAACTTATAGAAAAGGGATTAGAAGAAAAAGGTATTTCCTATAATGTTATATTTAGATGTCGGGGGCAAAACCATAAATAAATTGGCCCCTATTCCTATAGTACCTTGAAAAATTCATATTTTGTAGTGTAATGTCGGATTTTTGGGGATATATGCTGGTTATTCCCTGCCTTGTTTTATGCAAATACTGGATTTTGAGCATAGTTTCCCAGACCCTTCACATAATTGAAGAGTTTTCGGAAATTCAACGCTGCTTTCTTGGAACCGAAAAAAAACTTGCCACGCTGCTTTCCTCGGGGCATCTTTTCCAAATGGTAATTCCTGCGGATATTTGACGGAACAGTCTCGACACCATTACGGAGCCTTGCATAATTTTTAAATTTTTCGTTGTTCATGTTCCTCTGGATTTTCGCACGTTCATGTGCAGCTTTGGATGTTACTATTTTTGCAACTCTTTTAAACATCTTCGGCCTGCATTGATTCTGATATGGACAGTTGGCACACTGTTCATGCAGAAAAGAAACGGCACACTGATTGCTTTGTTTCATATAAGAACAGCTTTTCGGTGCATGGCCAGCCGGACACCGGAGGACTTTCGTTCCCTCTTTGTTGAATTCAAAATCAGCAAAGATATCCGCAGCGGTTTTCCCTGTCAGGCTTGTGGTAATCAGTTCTACATTTTTGTCTGCTGCAAGTTGTGTGTTTTCTGTTCCGCTGTATGCTCCATCCGTAACTATAACAGTTCGCTCTTCCTGTTTACCAATCTGCTCAAGATGCTCCTGGATAAATTGACTATCACTGTGGTTGTTCTGGTCATATTGATACTCTGTTACAACAGAACCATTCTCTCCTACAGACTCCTCAATGTTGGCTGCATATCCCCGGTATTCTTTTCCTGCTTTGCTTCGGAATGTAGCTTCTGGATCAGAAGGATTCTGAAGCATGGATGATTTCATACCGCCGTCTTCTTTCGTGCGGAGTCTGCGTTTTTCATTTATCACACTCCTACATAATCTGGAACAGTCTGTCATATCCTTTGGCATTGGCAGAAATATACTCCATTTTGGAATTTCACACTGGAAAGCCAGATATACTTCCGTCCCTCCATTACCTGATCCAACCGTATCTGAAATCCTTGTATTTTTCCTTCCATGGGTCTAATCTCCGTCCGGTATTCCCCCTTTCCCAGAGCTTCCCGGATCTGTCGGTTTGCCTCTGCACTGGAAACACCATGCAGTCTTCCGTATAATTCTAGCATTCCACCGGAAGCATCACACCAATTACACCGGAACACATTTTTCTGAAGATTAACATTCATTTTCCCTTTTGTTTCTCCACAAAATGGACAATTCACATCCATTGACGAAGAATTTTTATGCCGTACTCTAAGCTGCAGTAAATGCACGACATCTGTGATATCGTAGCTAAAGCCTGACATGCTCGGCATCGGAAAAACAAAAAACAGGGAACTTCTTGACAGTGGAATTCTTCCAGTTACAAAAGTTGGGCGGCAATATTTTACTTCACCAGCTTCTATTCAGGAGTTTCTCAAGAAAAACATAGGAAAACAAATATTCTTTTAGCCCTTTTAGAAAGTTATTGTCAATCAGGCTTGGCTATATTAAAATAGAGCTTATACCTGATTTGGCATGAATATCTCATTAAAGAAAGGGAACTATTCATGGCGAGAACAACGAAAGGTACACAACAAAAAAGAAGATCCAAAGGGGATGGATCACTATTTCCAAATAAGAGAGGAGGTTGGACTGCCCGATATAGAAAAAAAGGGCTACCGGACAAGGAGTTTAATGCTCCTACCAAAGGAGAAGCGAAAGCATTATTAGATGACTGGAAGATAAAAGTCGCAATACAAGACGCAATTACTTCAAACATCAAAATACAGGACTATGCGAACAAATACTTATTCCGCAAAAGTCTCATGGTTGAAGCTGGCAAATTCAAACAAACCAGTCTGGATCGATTAGAAAAATTAGGTCAATCTTCTATCGTGCCCTTTTTAGGACGGCGTGGCATTAAAATCACACATACTCTTTTTTTTAGACAGAATTATAGGATTCTGAAAAAAGAAAAAGCCTAGAAAATCTTGATTTCCTGGGCTTTTCAAGAGGTGCCACCCGGATTTGAACCGGGGATAGAGGTGTTGCAGACCTTTGCCTTACCACTTGGCTATGGCACCATATTCACTTTTTATTATATATAAGAAATCTTACATAATGACTCCAAGGGGATTTGAACCCCTGTTACCGCCGTGAAAGGGCGGTGTCTTAACCGCTTGACCATGGAGCCTGGTAGAAAATTGAATTTGATATCGGACTTCATGTTTCCGAAAACTCCCCCTGTTGGACTCGAACCAACGACACTGCGGTT